>Ga0206878_10007_pt1 | contig 111579 bp, 105 predicted proteins | sample Alteio_BWOrgCont_8_FD_152621 | JGI IMG/M metagenome (GOLD analysis project Ga0206878, IMG submission 152621) | Enriched cells from forest soil in Barre Woods Harvard Forest LTER site, Petersham, Massachusetts, United States -... | ecosystem: Environmental > Terrestrial > Soil > Temperate forest... | reverse complement strand
ATACACATCAGCAGTTATTAACTGAAGATGAATACCTGGAAATACTGGATCAGTTACCAAAAGAAAACCATCTCCTCAATGATGATGATCCTAATAAGTTCATCAGCAAGATGGGTGCTGAAGCGGTGCACATGCTGCTTTCACGCATCAACCTGGATTCACTGTCTTACGACCTTCGTAACGCGGCAGCCAACGAAACCTCTCAACAGCGTAAGCAGGAAGCCCTGAAACGCCTGAGCGTAGTTGAGGCTTTCCGTGATGCAAATACACGCGTTGAAAACCGCCTGGAATGGACTGTAATGCAGTACATACCGGTGATACCACCAGAATTGCGCCCATTGGTGCCTCTGGATGGCGGCCGTTTTGCATCGTCAGATCTGAATGACCTTTACCGTCGCGTTATCATACGTAACAACCGTCTGAAACGTCTTATAGAAATTAAAGCTCCTGAAGTGATATTGCGTAATGAAAAACGCATGTTGCAGGAAGCTGTGGATTCACTGTTCGATAACAGCCGTAAATCTAACGCCGTGAAGGCTGAAGGTGGCCGTGCGCTGAAATCGTTGAGCGATGTGCTGAAAGGTAAACAAGGCCGTTTCCGTCAGAACTTGTTGGGTAAACGTGTTGACTATTCTGGTCGTTCGGTTATCGTGGTAGGTCCTGAACTGAAATTGCATGAGTGCGGTTTGCCTAAGGATATGGCTGCAGAGCTGTTCAAACCGTTCATCATACGCAAGTTGATAGAGCGCGGTATTGTAAAAACAGTGAAGAGCGCCAAGAAACTGGTAGAACGTAAGGAATCTGTGGTTTGGGATATATTGGAGAATGTACTGAAGGGTCACCCGATCATGCTGAACCGTGCCCCAACGCTACACCGTTTGTCAATACAGGCATTCCAGCCAAAACTTATTGAAGGTAAGGCTATACAGCTGCACCCGCTGGTTTGTTCGGCGTTCAATGCGGATTTTGATGGTGACCAGATGGCGGTACACGTACCATTGAGCCATGCTGCCATACTTGAAGCGCAGTTGCTGATGCTGGCATCGCACAACATTCTTAACCCACAGAATGGTACACCAATCACCCTGCCTTCACAGGACATGGTACTTGGCTTGTACTACATCTCTAAGGGTAAGAAAACAATGGGTACTGAAATAGTGAAAGGTGAAGGAATGACCTTCTACTCTCCTGAAGAAGTGATCATTGCCAACAATGAAGGCCGTTGCGACCTGCACGCCCACATAAGGGTAAAAGTGAACGTACGTGAAAAAGATGGTACTATTAAGAACCAGCTTTTGGAAACTACTGTAGGCCGTGTAATATTTAACCAGTTTGTACCAAAAGAAAATGGTTTTGTAAATGCACTGCTTACCAAGAAATCTTTACGTGAGATCATTGGCCAGATACTGAAGAATACAGATATACCTAAAACTGTAAACTTCCTGGATGATATCAAGACCCTTGGGTTCCGTACAGCGTTCCGTGGTGGTCTGTCGTTCAACATTAAAGATCTTACCGTTCCTGAAATTAAGGAACAACTGATAGCGAGTGCGCAAACTGAGGTGGATGAGATCTGGGAAAACTATAACATGGGCCTCATTACAAACAATGAGCGCTACAACCAGATCATCGACGTATGGTCTCGTGTAGATACCCGTGTAACAGAAACCCTGATACGTGAAATGGCAGCAGACAAGCAGGGCTTCAACTCTGTATATATGATGCTTGATTCTGGTGCGCGTGGTTCTAAACAACAGGTTAAACAGCTTGCAGGCCTAAGAGGTCTGATGGCTAAACCTCGTCGTAGTGGTAGCAGCGGATCAGAAATCATTGAAAACCCGATCCTTTCAAACTTTAAAGTTGGTTTGAGTGTATTGGAGTACTTTATCTCAACGCACGGTGCGCGTAAAGGTCTTGCGGATACCGCCCTTAAAACAGCGGATGCGGGTTACCTGACACGTCGTCTGGTGGATGTTGCACAGGATGTGGTGATCAATGAAGAAGATTGCGGTACACTGCGTGGTATAGCAACATCTGCCCTGAAAGACAATGAAGAAATAGTAGAGCCATTATACGATCGTATCCTGGGCCGTACATCGCTTCACGATGTGATTAATCCACTTACAGGTGCGATAATAGTAACTGCAGGTTCTGAAATAACAGAAGACATAGGTAAAGAAATAGATGACAGCCCGATAGACACAGTAGAAATACGCTCTGTGCTTACGTGCGAAAGCCGTCGTGGTGTGTGTGCTAAGTGCTATGGTAAGAACCTGGCAACAGGCTACATGACGCAGAAGGGTGATGCTGTAGGTATCATAGCTGCCCAATCAATTGGTGAGCCGGGTACACAGCTTACACTCCGTACGTTCCACGTGGGTGGTGTGGCCAACTCATCTTCAACAGAATCGCAGCTGGTAGCTCGTTTCGATGGTACTATACAGTTTGATGGTCTGCGTACTACCAAGTACAAAGATGCTGACGGTACTATGGTAGAGTCTGTAATAGGCCGTACCGGTGAAGTACGTATAGTGGATGAAGCAAACGACAGGTTGCTCATCACCAACAACATACCTTATGGTTCATCGCTTATTGTAAGCAATGGCCAGAAGATAGCTAAGGGTGATGTGATCTGCACATGGGATCCGTTCAACGCCGTTATCATATCGGAAGTTACCGGTAAGGTAAGGCTGGAAAGTGTAATAGATGGTGTGACCTTCCGTGAAGAAGCGGACGAACAGACCGGCCACCGTGAAAAAGTGGTTATTGAAACTAAAGACAAAACCAAGATACCTTCCATCATAGTTGAAGGCAAGGAAGAAAAATCATATAACCTACCGGTAGGTTCACACATCATTGTTAGCAATGACCAGATGGTGCATAACGGACAGGTACTTGTGAAGATACCACGTGTGATGGGTCGTAGCCGAGATATCACGGGTGGTCTGCCAAGGGTAACTGAGCTGTTTGAAGCACGTAACCCAAGCAACCCTGCCGTAGTAGCTGAAATAGATGGTGTTGTATCGTTTGGTAACATTAAACGTGGTAACCGCGAAATAATAGTGGAATCGCGCGAAGGGCTTGTTAAAAAGTACCTGGTGCCGCTTACGCGTCACATCATGGTTCAGGATGGTGACTTTGTGAAAGCAGGAACATCGCTTTCTGATGGCGCCACTACACCAAGCGACATCTTGTCTATTAAAGGACCATTTGCAGTGCAGGAATACCTGGTAAATGAAATACAGGAAGTATATCGTTTGCAGGGTGTGAAGATCAACGATAAGCACGTTGAAGTGATAGTAAGGCAGATGATGCGTAAGGTAACCATTATGGATCCGGGAGATACCAAGTTCCTTGAAGATGATACTGTTGACAAGTTCGACTTCCAGGTAGAGAATGACTGGATATATGACAAGAAGGTAGTAACAGAAGCAGGGGATTCAGAAAAACTGCACCCAGGCCAGATCGTTACCCTCCGCGAAATACGCGAGGATAACAGCGGATTGCGCCGTGCCGATAAAAAGCTGGTTGAATACCGTGATGCAAATTCTGCCACATCAGCACCATTGCTGTTGGGTATTACAAAAGCATCTCTGGGTACACAAAGCTGGATATCTGCAGCATCCTTCCAGGAAACTACTAAGGTATTGTCTCAGGCTGCCATCAACGGTAAGTCGGATATGCTGATGGGCCTTAAGGAAAACGTTATTACAGGTAACCTGATACCAGCAGGTACAGGTATGCGTGACTTTGATGACATGGTTGTAGGATCGAAAGAAGAGTTTGAATTGCTTATGGCCAACAAGGACGTACTGCAGTTTGACGAAGAAGAATAGTAAGTACTTAGTTAAGTATAAAAGTAAAGGCCGCCCTCGCAAGAAGGCGGCCTTTGTGTTTGTTAACTGTTTTATCTACTTTGAAAGGGTGAGATGCCTATAAATAAAAACGGCTGCCCGGATAGACAGCCGCATGGTATTTTAAAATGTGATTTCCTAGTGTACCTCAAGACCGCTGTGTGTGCCATGTGCATGCAGTATTTCCTGGGCACGGGCAGTTTCTTCTTCTGTGCCTTGTGCAATGATGAGGAACTTACCTTCTTCAAGGAATTTAGCATACTTCCTGGCTGGTTGTTCGGTTAGGCCGACAGTAGCAAGCACAGTTGCTATTCCACCGCCAATGAGGCCAAAATCGATGCCTGCTACAGCACCTACTATTGCGCCTGCGCCAAATAGAAAGCCCAGGCCGGGTATGGCAAATACGCCAATACCTGTGAGTATGCCTACTGTTGCACCTATTGCCGTACCAGCACCAATGCCTACAGGGTTTAAAGGATCTTTGATAGATAAATTCATATTCTCATCTATCTCCTCTGTTTCTGATTTGCCTATTATAGACAAGTTCTGAATAGGATAACCTTGCGCTTTCATTTGGGCGACTGCGGCGATAGCATCGTTGTGGTTTTCGTAAATTCCGATCGTAGTTTTCATAATATGCGTTTTATATGTGTGAGTAATTGTGTGTTTTTTAATTTATATAAAAAGTGTTCCAGCAGAAATTTGTGTTGCAATTATTGTGATAATACCCTTATTTCGACCCTGCGGTTCTTATTGGCATCTTCTTCGGTTTCTTCCCTTACTACTATAGGGCGGCTTCTGCCATAGCCTGCATATTTAAGCCTGCTGCTGTCTATGCCTTTGTTCACCAGGTAATCGTAAATAGCCCTGGCGCGGTTAACAGAAAGATTCATGTCGCCAACATCTATATCCAGCGCATCAGCATAGTCGCGGATGCAACATACGTGACCTTCTATTTTTATTTTCAGCGTGGAATGGCTTTCCAATACGTCGTATAATTGCTCCAGTTCGGCAGTTGATTGAGGTGTGATAACATGCCGTTCAGGGAGAAAATAGATGTTTTTAAGCACATAGGTTTCCCCTGGTGTGTAGATAGCAAGATCTGTAATGTTGTTTTTGTAGTTCTTTGCAGGTGGCGGCCCTGCTATCTTTTTTACTGACGTTGGTGGGGTAGAGACAGTAGTCTTTTTAGTTGCCGTCCTTCCGCTCCGTTCCACAACAATATCTACTTTCCGATCGGCCGGATACCCTTCAGCATCTTTTTGATTGCGGTTTACCTGTCCTTTCCCAATACATAACTTAATATCGCTTTTATTTATGTTGTAAGTAACCAGGTAATCGCGCACATTATAAGCGCGTGCATCAGACAGTTTTTTATTTGCCTTTTCAGTGCCCAGGTAGTCTGCATAGCCTACTATAAGAATATTGCTGCCGGGTATTATTCTGTCGTTATAGACTAGCGCATCAATGTGCGCTTTGGCAGCGCTGTTTAGTTCTGGTACATTGAGATCAAAATAAATATGGAAAGTATCTGTAGCGTGTTGCGCAGATACCGTAAAAGACGATGCAAATAGAACAACAAACATCAATGCTTTGCGCATATATGCAGCCATAAGGAGCCAAAAGATACAAAAAATAAATACCAGCGGCATTAATTTTTATGATCAATAATGCCATAGAAAAGCAGCACTTGATGCTAACTACATTTAGATGTAAATAGGTTTATGAATAGGAAACAGGTGCTGGCTAATTGCTGGCACCCGTTCTGTATAATAGCTGGTTAAAATTTCAGAGTTGGTATTGTCAAGAACTAAATGACTGTGCATAAACCTTTAATAACGGCACCCAGTCTTATAGAATCGTATATTCTGGCTTCACTTGCACTATGCTCCTTTACGGAGTGCTCATGCGATGTGACACATTTTTCACATCCGTTTATAGCAGATAGCATGAGGCTCATCAGTTCAAATAACCCTTTGCCCATTACAGGGTTCATCATGGTGCTCATACGCAATCCGGCAGGGGTCGTGTTATAATACGTGTTGCCGGCCATGAAGTGGCGGAACCTGTAGAATATATTGTTTGTAGTCATAAGCGCTGTGCAGGCACAGGTTTCGGCCAGTTCCTCGTCAGTTGCACCTTGAGTTTTGGCGTGTGCAGCAAAGGCGGCAATCAATACATCATTTTTTTCGTTTACAGCTACAGCGTAAGCAAGCAGGTAAGCTTCTTTTTTTGTATAATTAGCGCTACCTAGTACGGCATTGGTATTTAATTTCAGGTCTTTTAAAAACCTGCTGCTTACAACAGCAAGCTGCACCAGGGCGGGGGATGTATGGGTTGGCGCTATACCCAGTTCATTGTACAGGCTCAGTACAGTATCGTTAGTTATATTTTTCATATGGTTTAGTATTAAAAAACCACTCCTTTTTTGCAATTGGAGTGGTTACGAATAGTTTATAATATTTTATTAACCTACTGCGGCGGTTAATGTTTCTTCGCCTTTGTTCCAGTTGCAAGGGCAAAGTTCGTCAGTCTGCAGTGCATCGAGCACACGCAAAACTTCTGCAACGTTGCGGCCTACTTCCAGGTCGTTGATGCATACCCAACGTACTATACCTTCCGGATCTATAATATAAGTAGCGCGATATGCCACCTTTTCACCTTCAGTTAATATACCCAGTTCTTCAGCCAGGCTTTTTGATGTGTCAGCAAGCATGGGGAAGCGCAGACCGGTAAGGTCTTTATGGTTCATACGCCATGCGTGGTGTACATACTCATTATCAGTAGATGCACCGATAAGAATGGTATCTCGGTCATCAAAATTGTCAAAATTATTGTTGAATTCTGCTATTTCTGTGGGACAGATAAAAGTAAAATCCTTCGGCCACCAAAACATCACAGCCCATTTACCGGCTATATCATCATTACTTATTTCTTTAAATTCCTTCCCTTTTTCCAATGAAACCACTGAAGTCTTCCTGAATTCAGGGAATTGTTTCCCAACCGTAACAAAATTGTTGCTCATAATTTTTTTTATATTTTTTAGTACCGCAAATATCGGTTTTTAAAACTGACATTGGCTGTTGCACTCATTGGGTTTGCCTATTATAAAATAAGCCTTATCAATTTAATAATTAATAAAACCGTAAATGTGAATGAGGTTTGGAAGACGATATGGGGGTGAAAATTATATTTCATGCCAAGCTATTATTTTTCTGTAAATTATGTTCCGGCTTTACTATTGATGGATTTACACTCATATTTTGCATTGATATTTGACATTTAAACTTTTTTAATTACTTTTCTGAATCTTTATAATTTTACATCATGGCATCATCAAACGACGTTATTTTCCTGGTTGACGACGAACCAATACAAAACGAAATGCTGAAGGATTACCTTTCAGAACGTTTTTTATACAATATTAAATTGTTTGACAGCGGTGAGGAGGCACTGAAACACATGGATGAGGCACCTGTGATAGTGGTACTCGACTTTCACCTGAGTGCAGACAAACCCAATGCATTGAATGGTGTGGAGATATTAAAAAAGATAAAAGAGAAGAATCCGGATACGGATGTGATCATGCTATCTGGCCAGGATAAAATAGAAGTAGCTGTGGATAGTATGAAATACGGAGCGCACGACTATGTAGTGAAGGGGGAAACAGGGTTTGCACGTATAGAAAATGCATTGCACAATGTAGGCAGGTACCACACTATGCGTATTGCTAATAAAGGCTACAAAAGAACTATTGCTTTGCTGATAGGGATCTTGGCTTTTGCTATTTTGTTTACACTTTACATGTTTGTTTTAAGGAAATAGTAAAAGTATATAGTAAGAAAGATAAACAATCAGTTCCGGGGCTTTAAGTTCCGGAACTTTTTTATGTGTGCAGGAGTGCTACATCGTCATATTTCGCTCTGCTTCATAGCCAGTATCTATTAGCCAGTTGCGGCTGTCTGCGGCTGAAGTGGCCAGTTCGTCGCAACGGTTATTCATAGGGTTTTGGGCGTGCCCTTTTACCCATACGAACTTTATTTTGTGTTTTTTATAGAAACTCAGGAAGGTGATCCAGAGGTCTGAATTTTTTTTATCCTTAAACCCTTTTTTCACCCAGCCGAATACCCATCCTTTTTCAACTGCATCTACCACATAGGAGCTATCGCTGTAGATGGTTATATCAAGGCCGTCTTTTTTTAACTGCTGCAAGGCTGCTATTACAGCCATAAGTTCCATACGGTTGTTTGTGGTATAGCGGTACCCCTGGCTTATTTCTTTACGTACTGTACCCCATTGCAATATGGCACCATAACCTCCCGGCCCGGGATTGCCGCGCGCTGCGCCGTCTGTATATATACTTACACTCAAAACTTAAATGTGCTGTTTAAAAGTTGCAAGGCTCATTGCCTTATCTTTGCACCCAAAAATAGACACTTGGATCGCAAAATAAAAGTTGCAGCGGTAAGTTATTTAAATACAAAGCCGTTATTGTATGGTATAGAGCACAGCAGCGTGATGAATGATATAGAATTAGTGTTGAATTACCCTGCTGAATTGGCTAAAAGCCTGCAAGATGGCAGTATAGATGTGGCACTATTACCCGTTGCGGCGATGCAAGGTATAAAGGGGGCTCATATTATCAGCGACTATGGTATCGCATCGGATGGATACGTAGCATCTGTAGCCATATTCAGCCAGGTACCCATGGAAGAGATAAAAACCGTGTACCTGGACTACCAGAGCCGCACTTCTGTAAGATTGGCACAATTGCTTTTGAAACTGCACTGGAAACAGGATGTAATATTTAAGCCTGCACCAGAAAATTATATTGAGCATATAAACGGAACTACAGCGGGTGTAATAATTGGTGATCGTGCACTGACGCAACTCACCAGTTTTGAATATATATATGACCTGGCAAGGGGCTGGAAAGAATATACAGGCCTCGATTTTGTATTTGCAGCCTGGGTGGCTAATAAAGAGCTACCCGTAGAATTTGTAACAGCATTTAACCAGGCAAATGCCGAAGGCTTAAAACACATTGACGAAGTAGTGGCAGAAAATCCTTTCCCTCAATATGACCTAAATACTTACTACACAGACAATATTAAGTACTACCTGGATGAAGATAAACGGAAAGGACTGGCTAAATTTCAGGGGTTGATAAAGACATTGGGTTTATAAGCATCCGCGATAATACTATATTCATTCACAATTAGTGATAACAAACCTAAGTCCTACCTTTGCACTTCAATACGTTTTATGCCATCACCCATCACACTTGTTGAATGCCCGCGCGATGCTATGCAGGGCTGGGAACACTTTATCCCAACAGCGCAAAAGGTTGCCTATTTGAATGCATTGCTGAGGATAGGTTTTGATGTGCTGGACTTTGGGTCGTTTGTAAGTGCCAAAGCTATTCCGCAATTGGTGGATACCAAGGAGGTGATACCGCAACTGGATCTCGATGGTGTAAACACCAAACTACTGGCAATAATAGCCAATACCCGTGGCGCTGAAGAAGCAGTGCAATACGATGAAATAACCTACCTGGGTTTCCCGTTTTCTATCTCAGAAACGTTTCAGCTCCGCAATACTAATAAGACTATAGCGGCCTCACTTATACAAGTGGAGGAGATGCAAGCCTTGTGCGAAAAGAAGGGTAAGGAACTGGTTATTTACATATCTATGGGTTTTGGTAACCCATATGGAGATGCTTACAATGCCGAGGTTGCCATTAACTGGGTGCGACAGCTTACACAACTGGGTATAAAAACCATAGCTATTGCAGATACGGTGGGTGTAGCCAAGCCCGATACGATTGAATATATATACAGTAAACTGATCCCTGAATTTAAGGATATACATATAGGTGCGCATTTCCATTCTACCCCAGACACCTGGGAAGAAAAGATACAGGCCGCCTACAACAATGGCTGCTTGCGGTACGATAGCGCTATGAATGGCATAGGTGGTTGCCCCATGGCAGAAGATGAGCTTGTGGGCAATATAGCTACCGAAAACATGGTGATGTGGGCAGATAAAAATAATATAGAACTGAATATAGATAGGGAAGCTTTTGCCATTGCAAAGCGTATGGCAGCAAGTATATTTATATAGAAAAATAGTTTTGTACCCCACCAATTGAATGTTGTAATTTAAACGTCCAAAAACAATTTCATCAACAGTTAATCTTTACCAGATGTCTATACATAACGAAGTTAAAAGGGTGACCAGCCATACATTGCAATCGATGAAGGCAAAGGGAGAAAAGATAAGTATGCTTACTGCCTACGATTTCTCTATGGCACAGGTACTGGACGATGCGGGTATAGATGTATTGCTGGTGGGTGACTCTGCATCGAACGTAATGGCAGGCCATGAAACCACATTGCCTATCACGCTTGACCAGATGATATACCATGCACAAAGTGTGGTAAGGGCATGTGCACGTTGCCTGGTATTGGTGGACCTGCCATTTGGCAGCTACCAGGGCAATAGCAAGGAAGCACTTAACTCGGCAATACGCATCATGAAGGAATCAGGTGCGCATGGTATAAAACTGGAAGGTGGTGAAGAAGTGGTTGATTCTGTTAAACGCATTATTAGTGCCGGTGTACCTGTTATGGGTCACCTGGGGCTTACCCCACAATCTATATATCAGTTTGGTACTTATGCAGTAAGGGCCAAAGAAGAGGAAGAAGCAGAGATGTTGCTGCACAATGCCCGCTTGCTGCAGGATGCAGGCTGTTTTGCATTAGTGCTGGAGAAGATACCTGCTGCACTTGGCAAAATGGTTTCAGAAGAACTTAAGATACCAGTGATAGGAATAGGCGCCGGTATGCATGTAGACGGCCAGGTACTGGTAATGCACGATATGCTGGGCATTACCAAGAATTTTTCTCCACGTTTTCTGCGCCGCTATGCCAACCTGTACGACGATATAAAAGCAGCAACTGAAGCATATATTAAAGACGTAAAGTCGAAAGATTTCCCCAACGAGAAGGAGCAATACTAATGATACATACTGATGTATGGAAGGCGCTAACTGCTGAGCTTACTGCACGAAAGGTGCAGCTGGTAGCAGTTTCAAAAACAAAACCTGTAGCAGATATACAAGCGTTGTATGAGCTAGGACAACGTGATTTTGCAGAAAACTATGTGCAGGAATTATTGGATAAACAATTGGCGTTGCCTGCCGACATAAAGTGGCATTTTACCGGCCACCTGCAAAGTAATAAGGTAAAACAAATAGCCCCCTTTGTGCACCTGGTACATGCAGTTGACAGTTTTAAGCTGCTGCAGGAAATAGACAAACAAGGCCGAAATAACAACCGTACAATTGATGTGCTGCTTCAAATGCACATTGCCGATGAGGAATCGAAATTTGGGATGGATGAAAAAGAGATCATTGAAACACTGGATAGGGTGGAGGCAATATCTTTAAGTAATGTACGCGTTTGCGGATTGATGGGGATGGCTACCCATACCGATGACGAAGGTAAGGTACGCAGTGAATTTGCCCGACTATATTCGGTATTCAAAAACCTGTCTCAATCGTACTTTATTAAAAAAGAATACTTCTCTATTATCTCCATGGGCATGAGTGGGGATTATAAACTGGCAGTAGAAGAGGGGAGCACTATGGTACGGATAGGTAGTTTATTGTTTGGAGAGCGATAACTAACAATATTTAAAAATAAAGACGATCTAAATACAGGTAATATTCAAAAAAAACGTAAGTTTATTTGAAGGACTAAATATTTAAATCAACCTATGAAACTCACTTTACTTGTCGTTCTTTTGTATTTCCCATTGTATTGTTGCGCTCAATTTCCACAATTGGCAAGCAACCTGTCTGCAGGCTCCAAAAGTTCCGTATTTGGAGATATGTTCGCCTACAACCATAAGCTGTTATTCTCTGTCGATACATCTGCTAGTCCTACCATTGATCTTTGCATCACTGATGGAACACCGTCTGGTACGCGCTTCTTAAAAAAATTCGACAATGGCGGTTCATGGGCTTATGGATTTACCGTATGCAATAACAAAGCGTTTTTTATTGAGGGGGATACTATACACGGTAATGAACTGTGGGTAACCGATGGCACATCTGCTGGCACCAACATGGTAAAAGATATTTATTCTGGTCCAAATGATGGAGTGAATTCCTTTCTTGTGTCAACAGGCGGCATGGTATATTTTGTTGGCAGCGATAGTACACATACGCGCCAACTTTGGAAAAGTGATGGGACTGCCTCCGGGACAAAGCTAGTAGTAAATTTAAAATCGTTGCCATTTGGCGGAATTATTTCGGGAAATGATCCCACCGGTATAGCTAAACTTGTTGTTGCAAATAACCGGCTTTTCTTTCCAGTTATGGATACCAACACACTTGAAGAAGATTTATGGGTTTCTGACGGTACAGCGGGAGGTACACATTTAACCGCGGGCATAACTTTAGGATCTCAGTCTATTGTGCAGAATTTGATGGTAGATGGCGGCAAAGTTTTTTACAATAAAGGAGTGCCATCTAATTATCCTGTTACTACAGTTACCACAATTTTTTGTGTGAGCGACGGTACAAAGTTCGGAACAATAAAACTAAAGGATAATCTGCTTGCTTCCTCTGATTATACTTTATTGGGAAACAAAATATTTTTTTATTCCACAAAAATTGTCAATTTCTCGGGGCAACTTGCGCCATATTTCTCGCTTTCTGTGTCTGATGGTACTGTATCTGGTACGTCAATTATTGGAGATGGCGTAGGGTCAGTTTGTCAATACAATACTCCTTTGTTCTTGATATCTTTTGATAATAAGCTTTTTTTTCATAACGATTATGAGCTGAATGACTCGGATACAGCGTTTACGCCAGGCCTTTGGATCAGTGATGGTACTACCTCTGGCACAAGATTGTTGGATGGGATTAACTGGCCAGCATCTTTAACAGTAAACGGCAATTATTTTTACTTCTTAGCATACGACCTGAATACAGAAATTTGGGGTATGTGGTATTCTAATGGTCATGCAGGTGGTACTCATCCTATGAGTTATCCTGGGGTTAATTATTTTTTTCCAAACTCCGCTTACAATGGTTGTGTTCCATTTGGGCCATTAACACTCGTGGACGACAAAATATACTATCCAATAATTTATGATACCAGCATAGGATTTGAACTTTATTCTGTGCCGCAAGCGACACGGGTTAACGATGTGATTGCTATAAGTAGTGATATGAATATTTATCCTAATCCCGCATCTAATAGTTTTCAAATGAAAAGTCAATTTGATGTTGCTCAAAGTTGTGATATCGATCTTCTAGATATTACAGGACGATTGGTGCAACATTTAATGGTAAACGAGAAAGTTCAGGCTGGCAATATTCAATTTACCTTTCCTGTGAAAGATATTGCAAATGGAATATATCTCGTGAGGATACAAGATGCAGAAAAAGTGCAAATTCAAAGGCTATTAATAAGTCATTAGAACCTGTGTGTACTTGTGATACGTTGACACGCTCTTACAGACCATTGCTGCTCCATTAAGCTATTTCTTATGTTATAAATGTAGTTGCTTTGTAGTGGAATTGGCTATATAGAATATCGCATAAAAAAATCCGCTTCTGTTCAAGAAGCGGATTTTGTTAGGTTAAGGTGTTTACTTTTTAGTGCATTGCTTCGCTTAAATCGATCTTCTGTTTCTTGTCTTTTACCATCAGTACGAACGGTACACATATCAGGAACATAAGGCCCAAGTAAAGGAATACATCCATGTAAGAAAGTATCTGAGCTTGTTTATTTACTGCAAAATCAAGCGTTGTATAAGCTGAGTTCAGTGCCTGGTCTGCAGGAAGACCATGTGCCATAAAGTTGTGCTGGCTGCCTGCAATACGTTGCTGCACCAGCGGATTATTTACATCCAGCTTGGTCACAAGGTCATTACGGTGTACCATGTTCTGGCGTGCCATAAATGTGGTGATCAACGCTATCCCAAACGATCCGCCCAATTGCCGCATCATACCAGTAAAGGCTGCCCCCTGCCCAATCTGCTGGCCTTTTAGAGAAGATAGTGCAAGTGTAGTTATTGGTATGAACAACATGCCCATTCCAAGTCCGCGCAGTATCAGCATCCAGAAGAATGCATCCTTACCCGTATCTGGTGTTAGAATTTTATATCCCCAGAAGCTATACCCAAAGAACAATACCATTCCCAGGGCCACCAATATCTGCTTAGGTGCTCCCTTTTGCAATAACTGGCCTATAATAGGCATCATAAATGCAGTTGTCAGCGCCGCAGGTATCATCAAAGCACCAGATTGCTGGGCGGTCCATCCTAAGGTACTTTGGGTATATAGTGGTATAATAAACGTTGATCCATACAGCCCAAACCCCATTATAAAGGACAGGATAGTACCAATGCGCAGGTTCCCATTCTTTAATACCCTGAGTTCTACTATCGGGTTTTTGGTGGTCAGCTCGCGCCATATAAAGAAGAACAAGCCAAATACAAAGGTAACACCAAGGGTGGTAATAAGAGGGCTGGCAAACCAATCGTCTTCCTGCCCGCGTTCCAGTACATATTGTAAGGATCCTACCCATGTAGCCAACAATCCTATACCCAGCCAGTCAATGTCTTTTGCTGCTTTCTTTTCGCCATATTTAGGGCTCCTTACATAAAGAATGGTAAGTATGGTAGCTATGATACCTATCGGTATGTTGATGTAGAATATGTATGGCCATGAAAAATTTTCAACAATGTAACCTCCCAAAGGCGGCCCTAATGTAGGGCCTATTATTACCCCCAATCCATAAATGGCCTGTGCCGTACCGCGTTTTTCGGGCGGATAGCTTTCTGTGATGATGGTTTGTGATGTAACCAGTAATGCACCACCGCCCAGGCCCTGTACAAAGCGGAAAAATACCAGTGTCCATATATCGTGTGCATTACCACATAAAAAAGAGAACAGTGTAAAGATCATGATGGACGCAGCAAAGTAGTTGCGGCGACCAAATTGTTGGGATAACCAACTGGTCATAGGTACTATAATTACGTTACCTATTGCATATGCTGTTATGACCCAACCCACCTCATTCAATGTGGCGCCAAGGTTACCCTTCATGTCGTTAAGCGCCACGTTCACAATTGTTGTATCTACTATCTCGAGCAAGGCGCAGAATATAGCAGTGATAGTAATGATCACGCGCCTGCTGCCGTACTCAACTAAAGAGTCCTGTTGCATAGATTCTTGTTTATATTATTATATATTTTGGTCGGAAGCCTAAAGTAGAAAGCCACAAGTAAGCGGGCTGCATGCCCATATTTACCAAGACTGTCAATCCCTATCCACGCTATAATTACGTTGTCATTCGTTCGGCTTTCACCCTTTCACGACTTTCTACTTTAGGCTAACGACTAGTCCAAATTCACATCCACATTCACATTCATACCCGGGCGCAAATTCTTCAGTAATTGGTCGTTAGGATTTGCAAATTCAATCTTAACAGGCAGGCGTTGTACCACTTTTACAAAGTTGCCAGATGCATTGTCCGGAGGCAGCAATGAGAAGCGTGCACCGGTAGCAGGAGAGAAAGAAGTAAGCTTGGCTTCAAAGTCGTGACCTGGGTAAGCATCTACACTTACTGTAACCTTCTGGCCTATTTTCATTTTAGTAAGCTGTGTTTCTTTAAAATTGGCTACAACCCATGGGGCCTGAGCTAATACTACGTTGAACAGCGACTGTCCTGTTTGTAAGAACTGACCTATCTGAACACCAACTTTAGATATTAAACCGTCTTCAGGAGCTGTAATAACAGTGTAGGAAAGGTTGAGTTTTGCGTTATCAAGTTCGGCCTGGCGTGCCAGAATGTTCGCTGAAGCAACATTTACTTGTTTTGAAGTAGCGTTGCTCTGAGAGGTAACGCCATTTGTTTGTTGCTGCGCAGCTGCCTTTTGGCTGTTCAATACCTGGAGCTGTTTTTCAGCTATTTGTTTTGCTGCTTCAGCTTGTTCAAACTGTTGCTCAGTTATGGTGTGGTCCTTTATGAGATTAGCATACCTGTTGTAATCCTGGGTAGTGCGCCATACATTTACTTTAGCTTCTGCAATCTGTGCATCTACAGTGTTTACATTAGCCTTGTAGCTATTGATATTCACTTCTGAAGCAGTGGTAGAAGCCTGTGCTGCACCAAGGCTACTTTTAGCAGATGCCAATGCAGCTTCAGCCTGTTCAACAGCTATCACTTCGTTGCGGTTATCTAACACAATAAGGGTATCCCCTTTTTTCACCTGTTGGTTATCCTGTACACGTACTTCTGTTATGTAACCGGATATACGTGGTATTACGGGACTTATGTTTGCATCTATCTGCGCATCATCAGTTTCCTCATGGTGCTGTGCATGTATGTATTTGTACACCCCGAAAGAGCCACCCACTAATACGAGGGCAACAAGTATGATCATGAAACGGGGATTTGACTTTTTTGGAGCCTGGGTAGTATCAGCCATTGTTTGAGTATTTATATTTTTTGATTCGTTAGTTTGCGTTGTTTCCATAACACCTGTTTTTAAATGGTCTTGTGATGTTTACTTATTGTTGAGCATGCCTGCGGCCTGTTGCAGTTTTTTATAAGCTACCAGTGCGTCGGCATTAGCATTGGCATAATTCAATTTGGCCTGTAACTGTGCTACATCTGCATCCAGCAGGTTGGTAGTAGTTTCAAGGCTATTGTCGTATTTGTTTTTGGTGATCCTATAGTTTTCTGTGGCCTGTTCTATAGCCTTGTGGTACACTTCTATTTTCTTTTGGCTCAGCAGGTAGTTTTCGTAAGCCTGGTTTATAGCAAGCCTTACCTGATCTGTAAGTATTCCCTGGTTGGCTTGCATTTCCCTAAGTTGCGCCCTGGCCTGTGCTACTTTTGCCCCCGTTTTCCATAAAGACCCCAGGTTATATTGCAGCCCAATGCCACCATCCACAGCATTAGTTACAGTGGCAACTCCCGGTATATTTAAGGCTACATAGCCGCCGGTAAGGGCAAGGCCAGGGTAGTACTCACCTTTGGCAGCTTTTATATTAGCATCGTAAGCTTTTGTACGTAGCGCTAATGCACCTACATCTTTACGGTTTTGCAGTGCGCTTATTTCCCAATCTGAAAGGTTGCCTGCATCATTTTGTGCTGTAAAGCTATTTGAGTCAGCAATAAGTTCTGTTCCTTCGTCAAGTCCCAGCATCAGGTCCATATTAATGTATGTGATCTTCAGATTATTCTGAGCGTCCAGCAAAGACAGTTCAATATTTGAAGCTTCCAGTTGTGTTTTCAGGAGGTCGTTGCGGGCTATAAGACCGTTCTGCTCCATATTGCTGAAGTCTGTAACCCTCTGCTGGCTTTGTTTCAGATCTTCCTGCACAAGATCTACTGCCTTACGGGCCTTGTAGAGGTTGCTATAGGCGTTAATAGTGTTTACTATTACCTCTTCACGCTGATTTTCAGCATCCAGCTTTGCAGCTTGCGATAAATACTTTGCTGATTCTATACCATAATGGATACGGAAACCTGAAAATAACGGAAGCGAAGCGTTCACCATGCCATAAGAAAGTTCATTTACTTTAGGAAAGCTTGAGCTCTGGTCGCTGGTGGTAGAACTGCTACTGCTTGATGTTTTGATCTTAAGATCGATAGTAGGATTGTTCAGCCTTAAATAAGAACCAGACATCTTTACATCTGGCAGCATATTGTCTTTTGCCTGATTAAGAGAAGCTTTAGCTTCATCTACTTTAGCCTGGCTTACCTTTAGTTGTTTATTGCTTTGCAGGCTTAGTTGTATAGCTTGGTCCATGGTCAGCTCCATGGTTTTTTGTGCCATCAGGTTTTGGAAACCGAAGACGGAAATGAACAGTAGCGCGGCACGGGCCATACTGCCATGTTTGTGTTTATTATGCATCATAAGTTAGTGTAGCTTTAAATAAAGTTTTTAAATGGTGGCTTAGTTTCTTCTTTATATATCGTTGAAAGACCTCTTCAGACCGATCTTCCATATTGAATATTTTTTTATAAAAACTCTGTGAGGAGATCAGGTTATTTGCGGTACCAAAAAGCGTGCACATCATGAGCGAGATGTCAATGTTTTTTTTGAATGCGCCAACCTTTTGTCCTTCGGTTATTAATTTCTTTATTGATTCCAAGCTGCGTTTTTTCAGCTCGAATATGGCTTCTGATATTGCACTGTTTTTAATGAGCATTTGCTCCCGCATCATTATTTTATGAAATTCCTGATGTACAGTGATCTTTTCTACGTAATCATCTATTAAAGAATAAACCTTCTGTAATGGAGATAAAGTACTGTCTTGTAATAAATTCTCTACCCTCAATTGTGCATTGAATGTTCTTTTCTGAAATACCGCTTCCATTAATTTCTCTTTCGAGCCAAAGTAATAGGAGATCATAGCAATATTAATTCCAGCCTCATGCGCAATATCCCTTACAGAAGTACCTTCGAAACCATTCGTAGCAAATAACTTCTCGGCCGAGTCAATTATTTGAATTTGCTTATCGTTGTATTCCATAATTCTCTGTCGGTGCCTGTTTTCTTACAAGCCCTTCACGACACAAAGTTAAACACTCGTTTAATTTAAACAAACGTTTAACCAATTTTTTAACCATTGTTTTTTCTATTGGGATATAGCTAAAAACTGTGCCTATGGTAAAAAATGACTAATCAAGGAGTTTCATATGTAATAATAGTAGGAAATGCCAGCCATAGTCCTGTAAACTATGGAATGGCTGAAAATTAATGCCAGAAAAGGGTTGTGGGGAATTTAATGTGTTACTTAATGGTTTAACAACCCGAATACAAGGAGAGTAGCATCATTTAATTATGCTGCAATAATTGGTCTATAAAGATACGTCCATGGGTGGGGTCAAATGCAAATGCAAATGTAAATCCATAAATTCCGCCCCATAAATGCGCATTATGATTTATGTTGGTACCCCCTTTACGGTCCATATAAGCAGAATAACCAACATACAATACACCAAAAATAATACTGGGTATGCCAATAGGGAGAAACATGAAAGATATTTTGGCCCAGGGGTTAAAGTATATTGATGCAAACAAAATCGCTGCAACGCCGCCAGAAGCACCAAGAGACCTATAATAACTATTGTGCCGGTTTTTAAGGAAGGAGGGTAGGGACGCAATAACTATACCTGTGAGGTATAATATAAGGAAAAGTATTGGTGTATTAAGGTAAGAAAAGGCAGACTCTACAAACTCACCAAAAAAGTACAGAGTAAACATGTTAAAGAATAAGTGCCCTATATCTGCATGTATAAACCCGGAAGATAGTAAACGGTAGTACTCAGCTGGTTTATCCATTACCCTTGGCCACAGTATCAGTTTATTGAATATTTCCTGATTATTGAAGGCTGCGAAAGATGCGAGAGCTGTTACAACTATAATGGCGATCGTTAATACCATATATTACCTTACTTTTTGGGCACTAAAATACGTTTAAGTGTGGTGATAAGGCGAATTATTTAAAATACTATATGCCCTGTACACCTGCTCTGCTACAATGAGCCGCACCAATTGGTGTGGAAATACAAGAGGAGACAAGGACCAGCATTGGGCAGCGCGCTTACGTACATTTTCTGTAACACCAAATGCACCACCAATAAGCAGAACACATGTTTTGGTACCCATGTTCATGAGCTGCTGGAACTGCTGCGACCATTGCACAGAATTTAAGCTTTTACCTTTTTCGTCCAGCAACACCAGGTATTGGTTGTTGGTCAATCTTTTTAATATCATTTCTTCTTCCTGCAGCTTGGTACGTTCTACATCGGTTGTAGCCAATTTTTTAGGTAGTTGTAATATAACAAGATCGACGGGTACATATGGACGTGTTTTTTGAAAATAGTATTGGATGCCTTCTGCTATGTAAGGTTCATTTTCTTTACCAACTGACCATATTTCGATATTCATTCTATGCCTTATACAGTAAAAGTAATACCCGTAATTCTATTTTTATTCAAATGACATTACTTAAATTTTGTAGTGTAAGGGGGTGACAGATAGCGCGTATTTAAGTTATGTTTAATTTCAATGCGTTAAATTCATTAATAAATTATGTATAATTATTTCATGCTACCAATAATCTGTTCTAATTTTGCACCCTCATTGATTTTGTTTTGGACACATCACATTTTAAGAAGGTCACCGCCGCCGGGCTTTTTATAACTCTTGGTATCATTTTCGGCGACATTGGTACATCTCCCTTATATACATTACAAACCATATTGAAGGAAGGTGGTTCTGCCACGGAAGATCTTGTGTTGGGCGCCATATCGTGCGTGTTCTGGACACTTACCTTACAAACTACATTTAAATACATTCTCATTACCCTGAATGCCGATAATAAAGGTGAGGGCGGTATTTTTTCGCTTTACGCCCTGGTAAGGCGTTATGGTAAGAAGCTCGTATTCCCTGCTATTATAGGCGCAGGTACCCTGCTTGCAGATGGTATCATTACCCCGCCCATTTCAATAACATCTGCAATTGAAGGATTGAACGGTGTAAAGGGATTACAGAACATAATAATACCGGGTAACAACCTTGTTGTAGAGTTGGTGCTTGTTATTATTATTTTATTGTTCATATTCCAGCGTTTTGGTACCAAAGTAGTGGGTGGCGCATTTGGACCTATTATGTTCATCTGGTTCATGATGCTTGGGGTATTGGGTATCAACCAGATCATACATTATCCACAAATATTTGCAGCACTTAACCCTATATATGGATGGAGATTGCTTACCGAGCATCCTAAAGGTTTTTGGCTGCTGGGCGCTGTGTTCCTTTGTACTACGGGTGCAGAAGCTCTTTATTCAGACCTTGGGCATTGTGGGAGAAAGAATATACAAGTGAGCTGGATATTTGTGAAAACAACACTTGTGCTTAACTATCTGGGGCAGGGTGCGTGGGTATTGCTGCAACATAAAGAACACCTGGGCGATATAAACCCTTTCTTTGAAATAGTTCCTCATGGCTTTTTGCTGCCGAGTATCATTGTAGCTACTATGGCATCCATCATTGCCAGCCAGGCATTGATCAGCGGATCGTTTACACTTATCAGTGAAGCAATAAGCCTTAACTTCTGGCCGCGAGTAAAGGTGAAATTCCCAACAACAGTGCGCGGACAAATATATATACCCAGCATTAACTGGATACTCTGTATTGGTTGTATCATGGTGGTTCTTTATTTCCGCACATCTGAAGCAATGACTGCGGCATATGGCTTTTCAATAACTATAGCCATGCTGATGACAACGATACTTATGTACTACTTCCTGCGGTATGTAAAGCATTACCCGCTGATCATTGTTACACTTATACTTATTGTATTCCTTTCTGTAGAAACATCGTTCTTTATAGCCAATGCAGTTAAAATACTTAAGAGGCTCATGTTCCTTGTATTTGAAGTAGGTCTGATATTCACAATGTATATCTGGTACAGTGCCCGTAAGATCAACAACCGCTTCTTGAATTTCATAGATCTAAAAGAACATATCCCTCTTATAGAAGACTTGAGCAGCGACAATAGCATACCTAAATTTGCAACGCACCTTATATATCTTACCAAGGCCAACAGGGCATCGCAGATAGAGCAGAAGGTGTTGTATTCTATATTCAGCCGGAATCCTAAAAGAGCTGATATATATTGGTTTGTGCATATAGAGCGAACGGATGATCCTTATACAATGGAGTATAGTGTAGAAGAGCTACGCAATGATAAAGTAATAAGGGTTGAATTCAGGCTTGGTTTCCGCATACAGCCGCGTGTGAACCTGATGTTCAGAAAGGTGGTGCAGGAAATGGTAGCTAATAAGGAACTTGATATTACAAGCCGCTATCCATCTCTTAGCAAGCACAACCTGGCTGCCGACTTTAAATTTGTGATACTTGAGAAATTCCTTTCTTATGATAATGAGTTCTCAGTTAGAGATGGGTTTATTCTAAATAGTTACTTTGCCATTAAGCATCTTTCTATATCGGACCACAAAGCATTTGGTTTAGATACCAGCGATACAGTGGTAGAAAAAATGCCGTTTGTAGTAGCGCCTATTTCAAGCATTGCACTAAAACGTACATCCTTTAAAACGGATTCTTAACATTTTGTAATAGCAGTATTTGAGTGAGTATATTCATTTTACATTTACTTTTGTTATTACATGAAAAAGCTTTTTGTTTTTTTAATAGCAGGTTCAGCATTAGCTGGTTGCTCAGGCAATAGTGGATCCTATACCCCTCCGCAGCAGAATAATGTAACCATTGAGAATAATACAATTGCAGGGTTTGACGTAAGTAAACTTGCACCTTTTGTAAAGACAAGTACAGACCCTGCGACGCTTGAAAAAGCGATCAACGATCCTAACAACCACATCAACGATCTTGACCTGGATAAGGATGGTAATGTGGACTATGTAAAGGTGGTTGAAAAGGCCAACAATAAACTGGATATTGTTGATGACGTAAGTAATGACCAGTCAGTAACCGTAGCATCTATAAACATACAGCCCGCTGCAGATAACCGTACTGCTGATATGCAGATACAAGGTAACCCTACCTATGTAAGCCAGCCGTACTATCATTCGTCATTTACCTTCACAGACTTTTTGCTGCTGAGCTATTTTTTACGGCCGCATCCTTACTATATGCCTATGTATCATTATGGGTACTACCCATCATACTACAGGCCATATAGAACTACCGTAACCAGGACATATCGTACCAATAATAATAATAATAATAATAATGGTCCTTCAAGTAACTCTTACAATAGAAGGAGTTTAAGTAACCCTGGCAATTCACAACGTTCTTTCCAGGAGCGTAGCCCGTCTTCAGGAGTTCGCAGCGGCGGTTTTGGTCGCAGTTCATCAGGGTCTTCACGTTCATTTGGTTCAGGCCGTTCTGGTTTTGGACGCAGAAGGTAATTATATAGGTTTCGTATCTTTAATAGGCGTTTACATTTTCTTTTAATAGTAAACATTTCACTTAAATAATAAATTGTATGAGCATATTTGATAGAATTTTCAGAATAGGTAAAGCAGAGGCACATGCTGCAATTGACAAACTTGAAGACCCAGCTAAGATGGCTGAGCAGATACTGCGCGAGTTGCGCGAAAATTACCAACAGGCAATAACCGGTGAAGCTGAAATAAAGGCACAAGCCCTGCAACACCGTGCCCAGGAAGTACAGGCAAAAGATAAAGCTACAGATTGGGAAAAGAAAGCCAATGAACTCCTGGATAGGGTAGAGCAAAAGCAACTGGATGAGGCTAAAGGCAACGACCTGGCGAGCAAAGCTGCACAAGAATACCAGGCTGCACTAAATGAAGCTGCCCAATATGGCGCCATGGCAGAGAAGGAAGAGGCTGCGCTTGCCCTTATGGATGCCAAACTGAAACAGATAAAAGAAAGTATAACTGAAACAGAGAACAGGGCAAAACTCATTAGCTCTCGCCAGAAGACTGCAGAAGTATCGGAAAACATCAATAAAACCCTATCTAATGTAGATACAGATGGCCTGATGGCTACTTTGAACCGCATGGATGCAAAGGCTACAGCAGGCGAGTATAGGGCAGCCGCTTACGCAAGCGTTGCGGATTCAGGCCTTACTACGGAACAGGAAATAAATAAAGTACTGAACAATAACACCGCTACAAGCGCGCTCGATGCCATAAAGGCCAAGCGTAGTCAGCAGTCTTAAACTGTATAATCTAATACTTAACAACACCGGGCCCATGCCCGGTGTTGTTCAATATCACAGCCATGTTTGTAACAGAAAATAATAAAAAAACATTCCAGGGTATTATCCTGTTGAATGAATTGATAAATGGCACACGCAAGTACCAGACTATAAATAATGGTGACGATCAGTTGTTGGAGCCTTTATTTGTCGACTTAATGTCGCACGGATATGTGCAGACAAGTGGACAGAATTACGAGGCTGCTCCTAAAGGCATAGAAGTGTTGAACACTTTTATGAAGCGGTATACAGAGTATTTGAAGCTCTATGATATCTTTTCATTTGTAGATCTGGAAAAAGGTGAGTTCGCATTCAGCAGTTATTTTGACTTTGATACAGATGAAGCCTGGGATAATTTTAAAAATAATGAGCGTTTTGATGATGTGCGTATAGCTGTTGCCCAGTTTAAAAAGCTAGACCCGGCAGAGATCGTTTTTATGTCGTTTGTAAATGAAGGACGTTTTGATACAACTGCCAATGGCTGGCAGATGGACCTGTTATCTGATGCCATTTGGGACAAGATAGAACGTATTTGCGCCACAGCCATTAAGCCCGACGATATAGGGCAGGATGCTATGGAAGATATGATAAGCCAGGGGGCCGACCTGATGATAAAATTGCTGGAACAAGAAATAAAGCACCAGCAAGAGAACAATCAAAATAATAATAACGGTGGCGAAGAAGTGGTGGAAGAAGAAACGGTAGAATACTACCAGCCGTACTACAATCCGTTCTACGTATCGCCAATATGGTTGTTGCCTCTGTTCTTGTGGTAATAGGTTTGTAGTGCCCGTTCTTACATTTGACACTATACATTGACACCATGAAGCCCAAAGCCACCAAGATACTCTACTGGATAGTAACCCTATTGTTCTGTTTCTTTATGCTGATGGACGGTATCGCCGATATTCTGCACCAGAAGAGTGCTGTAGAGGTGGTGAAACATCTGGGCTACCCTGAATATACATTATTCATATTAGGTGTTGCCAAAATCCTGGGGCAAGCAGCAATATTGCAACCCAGGTTTAATACGCTTAAAGAATGGGCATATGCAGGCTTCGCCATCCATTTTATCATCGCTATTTCATCCCGGTATCTTGTTGGTGATGCCTCTTCTTTATTAATACCTCCATTGTTATTACTACTCTTTATGCTATATGGTTATGGGCTGTGGAAGAAAGTGGAGCGTTTTGAGAATGTATAAAGAAATAGTGCAGGACTATAATTACTTATGCCTTTCCCTCAATACATCGTCAATATCACTCAACGTAAAGCCTTTTGCCTGCAGTAGTATCAGGTAGTGAAACAACAAATCAGCTGCTTCGTTTTTGAATAGATCGTCGTTATTGTCTTTTGCTTCAATCACTAGTTCTACAGCTTCTTCACCTACCTTTTGTGCTACCTTGTTTATACCTTTTTGGAAGAGTGATGAGGTATAGGATTTTTCTGAAGGATTTGCTTTTCGCTCTGCTATTATTTGTTCCAACAGCAGCAGGAAAAGTGGATTATCATTGATCTCATTAAAGCATGTGTCGGCTCCGGTATGGCAGGTAGGGCCTGCAGGAGTGGCTTTCACCAGCAACGAATCATTATCACAATCCTGTAAAATACTATCAAGCGCCAGGTAGTTACCAGATGTTTCGCCTTTCACCCAAATACAATTTCTGGAGCGGCTGTAGAACGTGACCTTTCCAGTACTTTGGGTTTGGTTGTATGCTTCTTCGTTCATATACCCTAGCATCAACACTTTGTTTGTTGTTACATCCTGTATTATTGCGGGTATCAGCCCATCTGCACTTTTGCTAAAATCTGGTTTCATAACCTTACGTTTATGTCGTTGTCTTTTAAATATTGTTTCAATTCGGGTATGCCTAATTCCTTATTATGGAATATGCCTGCGGCGAGTGCGGCATCAGCATGACCATCGCGGAACACATCTGCAAAGTGAGCTGCAATACCGCCGCCGCCACTTGCTATTACAGGTATGTTGGTTAGCTCTGATATTTGTCGTGTAAGTTCTACTGCAAACCCTTTTTTAGTGCCATCGTTGTCTATGGATGTTACCAGGAGTTCGCCCACGCCCATATCAACTGCCTGCATTACCCAATCCTTGGTTTTTATTCCTGTAGGTACTTTACCACCATTAGCATATACATACCAGTCACCATCTACTACTTTGGTATCAATGGCCAATACCACGCATTGGTTGCCAAAGCTATTGGCTATACCTTGCAACAATGAAGGATTCTTAATTGCAGCTGTATTTATAGATACCTTGTCGGCACCGGCATTTAATAGTACGTGCACATCGGTCACGCTGCTAATACCACCACCTACAGTAAAGGGAATATTGATATGCTGAGCGATCCGTTTAACAAGTGCGGCAAATGTTTTCCGTTTTTCATCAGTGGCGCTTATATCCAGGAATACAAGTTCATCAGCACCTTCATCAGCGTAGTATGCGCCCAGTTCTACAGGGTCGCCTACATTGCGCATTTGCTCAAATTGCACGCCCTTCACTGTTACGCCATCTTTTATGTCCAGGCAAGGTATTATCCTTTTGGTCAGCATCAGTTCATGTACTTTTTAAGTTCCTCTATTTTAATATGGCCCTCATAAATAGCTTTGCCTACTATAACCCCACTACAGCCTATATTTTCCAGTTCATCAATATCCTGGAGACTAGTAGCGCCACCGCTGGCAGTAAGCTGAATATTAGGGTATGCAGCTAAAACATCTTTATATAGTTGTATGGAAGGGCCTTGCAGCATGCCATCTTTAGCAACATCGGTACAAAATAACTGGCGCATACCTTTGCTATAAAATGACCTGATATATTCTATGATGTTTACGTTGGTCTGCTCCTTCCATCCGTTGATCATGATCTTGTTGTCCTTTACATCACAGCCTAAGAATATTTTATCCCAGCCATATTGAACTGCCCAGCCCAATACCCTTGCTGGATCTTTATAAGCTATGCTGCCTATGTTTATAAGTGCCGCACCATTGTCAAAAACCTGCTGTACATCTTCATCATGCTTAATACCACCACCAAAATCTATGATCAACTTTGTTTGCGATGCAATCTGGTGAAGACTTTTAGTGTTTACAAGTTTGCCCAGCCTGGCACCATCGAGGTCAACGATGTGCAATCTTTTTATGCCCTGGTCTTCAAATTGTTTTGCTATTTCAACAGGAGAGGACGAGTATATTGTGGATTGAGCATAATCGCCTTGGGTAAGCCTTACGCACTTGCCGTCTATTATGTCTATCGCGGGTATTATCTCAATCATAGGTTTATAAAGTTTTCGAGTATTTTTTGGCCATCCTTAGCTGATTTCTCGGGATGGAATTGAACGCCATAAAAATTATCCTTGTTTAGTGCACCACTATACTCAATGCCGTAGTTTGTAGTGGCAATAGTATGTGCGCCTTTCTCGGCGTAATAGCTATGTACATAATACATGTAGGCGTTTTCCTCCAACCCTTTAAATAAACCCGATTGAAGGTCGTAAATATTGTTCCAACCCATATGGGGCACCTTGCTTGATGTTTCGGGAAACCGCTTCACCTGCTGGTCGAATATGCCCAGGCATTGGGTATCACCTTCTTCCGACCAACTGCACATCAGCTGCATACCCAGGCATATACCTAATACCGGTTGGGTCAGGTTTTTAATTACGCTTACCAAATTTTTATCGGCCAGGTAAGCCATAGCAGGTGCTGCAGCGCCTACGCCAGGAAAGATCACTTTATCTGCGCTTTGTATCTCATCAACATTATCGCTAATGACCGCCTGGATGCCTATGCGTTGCAGGGCAAAGTCAACAGAACAGGTATTGCCAGCGTTGTATTGCACAATAACTACCTTCATATGGTGCCTTTTGTTGTAGGTAACAGCATTGTTTCGTAGTCCTTTTTTACCGCCATCTTCAGGCACTTTGCAAATGCCTTAAATATAGACTCTATTTTGTGGTGTTCATTATCGCCGGTAGCCTGTATGTTCAGGTTGCACCTGGCAGCATCGCTAAACGACTTAAAAAAGTGATAGAACATTTCGGTAGGCATTTCGCCGATGTACTCTCTTTTAAATTCTGCCTCCCATACCAGCCAGGCCCTACCACCAAGGTCCAGAGCTACTTGGGCCAGGCAATCATCCATAGGCAGGTAGAACGAATAACGTTCTATACCTCTTTTATCGCCTAATACTTTAGCAAAAGCTTCGCCCAGTGCTATCCCGGTGTCCTCTATGGTATGATGCTCATCAATGTGCAGGTCACCTTTGGTAACTACGGTAAGGTCCATTTGGCCGTGCTTGGCTATTTGCTCCAGCATATGGTCGAAGAAGCCAATGCCCGTGCTGATGTTTGCTCTGCCTGTGCCTTCTAACTTCAGCGTTATATCTATAGCTGTTTCGTTAGTATTGCGCACATGATGTACTACACGGTCCTGGGTTTTCAGGAAATTGTATATCTCGTCCCAATTTTGTGCTACCAATGATATATCGTGTTCCCGTTCGCTATCCATTTCATTTTCACGGATAAAAATAGAGCCGCAGCCCAGATTTTTCGCGAGTATAACATCAGTTAGCCTGTCGCCAATAACAAAGGAATGTTCGAGATCGTATGTGCTGTTCATATAATCCTTAAGCATGCCAGTGCGGGGTTTCCGGGTGTCTTTTTGCTCGTGCTCGAAAGAACTATCGATGTGTATATCTTGAAAAGTAATCCCTTCTCCCTTCAGTATCTGCAGCAGTTTTTCTTGTACTGTGTTGAAATTTTCATACGGGTTGGATGGCGTGCCAAGGCCGTCCTGGTTAGTAACCATGACAAATATGTAGCCTAGTTTTGTACCAATGTTGTACAGGTTGCGTATGACACCCGGCAACAATTCCATCTGTTCGAGTGTATCTACCTGGAAGGTTACAGGCGGTTCTTTGATCAGTGTTCCGTCGCGGTCTATAAATAGTATCTTTTTCATGCTGTGTATTCGTTTAGTGCCTGTAGGAGGAATTGGTTTTCGTCAGGGGTACCTACAGTGATCCGCAGGCAGTTGCTGCATAATGGTACGTTGGTACGGTTGCGTACAACGATCTTTCGTGTCAGCAGGTATTTATACAGCGCATTGGCATCGGTAACTTCAGTCAAAAGGAAATTAGCATCGGATGGATGTACCTTTTGTATAAAAGGATATTGCAGCAGGCTGTTTATCAGCTGTTCCCTTTGTGCTTTTATTACACTCACCGCATTGGCAACCACGACAGTATCCTGCAATGCTGTCAGGGCCAGTTGTTGTGCGGGCAGGCTGATATTGTAAGGCGCTTTTATTTTATTGAGTATGGCAATAATATCTTCTGATGCGAAGGCCATACCCATACGTAACGCAGCCAGTCCCCATGCTTTTGAAAATGTTTGCAGCACTACAACGTTGGGATAGTCTGCTATTTTATTGATCCATGAAGACGAGATATCCGCAAAATCGATATAAGCTTCATCAATTATTACGATGCCTTCAAAGCTGTTTGCCAATTCTTCTATAATTGCAGGTTCTATACTATTCCCCGTTGGGTTGTTGGGGCTGCATAGAAACAACAGTTTCGAATTTGTGTCCGCCGCCTCAAGCACATTTGCAACAATAGGTTGGTAGGCATCATCCAGTAAAACCTCTTTCACTTTCACGTCGTTAATATCTGCAGCCACTTTATACATACCGTAACTAGGGGATATGGCGATGATGTTATCGACTCCGGGACGGCAAGTAGCACGAATGAGCAAGTCTATAGGCTCATCGCTGCCATTGCCCAGGAAGATATTTCTGGGGTCTATTCCTTTAAGTTCACTGATGCGCTCCTTAAGCTTCATTTGCAGAGGGTCAGGGTAGCGGCTGTATTCGTTCCATGCAGATGCCATGCTGTTCTCGTTCGCATCCAGGAACACCTGTGCCTCTGCCTTAAATTCAGACCGGGCAGAAGAGTAGGGAACTAACTTAAGTATGTTTCCCCTGATTATTTTTTGAAGATCGAATTGTTCCATTGTCTATTTAAGTCTTACTGTTATTGCATTAGCATGTGCATCCAGTCCTTCGGCTTTAGCCATGGTTACAACGGTGTTGGCTATTCCTTCCAGGCCTTCTTTCGTCACCTTTTGGAATGTTATTTTCTTTACAAAGCTATCTACCGAAACGCCACTGTATGCTTTGGCGAAGCCATTGGTGGGCAATGTGTGGTTGGTGCCTGTGGCATAATCGCCACCAGCCTCCGCAGCATAATTGCCCAGGAACACAGAACCTGCATTTACCACCTGCTCACCAATAGCTTCAGCATCTTTACAGGCAATGATGAGGTGCTCGGGGGCATATTCATTTAGCAATTCTATCCCTTCTGTAAGATCATTTACCAATATTATGCGGCTATTATTGAGTGCTGCTGTGGCTATATTCTTGCGGCCCAAAGCTTCTAGTTGGGTATCGAGGCAAGTCACCACCCGCATGAGTACCGCTTCGTTGTCACTTACCAGGACCACCTGTGAATCAGGCCCGTGTTCGGCCTGTGATAATAGGTCGGCAGCCACATATTCGGGTATGCAACTGTCATCAGCCAGCACTGCAACTTCAGATGGGCCGGCCGGCATATCTATTGCGAAACCTTGACTACATAAGAGCATTTTAGCGGCAGTAATATATTGGTTGCCAGGGCCAAAAATCTTGTAAACATTGGGGACGGTATTGGTGCCATATGCCATGGCGGCTATGGCTTGTGCGCCGCCGGCTTTATAGATGCCGGTGATGCCCAATTGTGCCGCAGCATATAATATTGCCGGGTGTATGTTCCCTTGTTTATCGGGTGGGGTACATACTATTATCTCTTTGCAGCCTGCTAATACAGCAGGTATGGCCAGCATCAGCAGTGTAGAAAATAAAGGTGCCGAACCGCCCGGTATATATAAGCCAACCTTTTCTATGCCTACACTTTTGCGCCAGCAGGTAATGCCCGGGAATGTTTCTATAACTTTCCTTTGCTCAACTTGTGCACTGTGAAAAGTAGTTATGTTTTTTATGGCCTGCTGTATAGCTGCCTTCAATTCAGCATCTATGTTGTCGGCAGCATTCCAACCCTCGTCATTCACCAGTAAGTTAGCCAGCTCTAGTCCATCATACAGCTTGGTGTATTTATTCAATGCGCTATCGCCTGTGGCTTTTACATCATCTAATATACGCTGCACTAAACCCTGTACCTCCTTGTTGTCTGCATAGGGGCGCTTTAATATCTGTTGCCAGTCTTTTCTTTCAGGATATTTTATGATGTTCATTACAATATCATTTTTTCAATTGCAGATACCAGAATGCCCTCGGCACCTGCTGCGCTCAGGTTTTCAATAATGTTCCAGAAATCATCTTCAGCAACTACAGAGTGCAGCGAGCACCAGCCTTCTTTAGCTAATGGTAGTATAGTCGGGCTTTTCATGCCAGGTATCAGGTTGCAGATGGTATCTATCTTATCATTAGGTGCATTCAACAATATGTATTTGTATCGCTTTGATTTCTTCACGGCGCGTATGCGGAACAGCAGTTTGTTCAGGATCGCTTGTTTATCGCTTGTAGTATTTTTGGTGCCTATCAACACAGCTTCCGAACGGAATATGATCTCCGTTTCCTTCAGGCCATTCATAAGCAGGGTACTACCAGAGCTTACCAGGTCGCAGATAGCGTCAGCCAGCCCTATGGATGGGGCAATCTCTACCGACCCACTGATCTCGTGTATTTCAGCATCCACATTATTACGGTCGAGAAATTCGCGCAGCAGGGTAGGGTAGCTGGTTGCTATCTTCTTATTGTGCAGGCAGCTAATGCTTTCGTAGGTGTCGTTGCGTGGCACTGCAATACTCAGCCTGCATTTGGCAAAGTCCAGTTGCTCTATAACATCCACATTGCGGTTCTTTTCAAAAACCACATTTTCGCCCACAATGCCAATGTCGGCTATACCATCTTCTACATACTGGGGTATATCGTCATCCCTAAGGAAAAGTATCTCCAACGGAAAGTTATAGGCATCGCAACGCAACTTGTTGATGCCCGTGGGTATGTCTATACCACACTCCTTCAGCATTTTTACGCTGTCGTCGTACAGCCGTCCTGATTTTTGTATTGCGATCTTTAAAGTCATAAGTTGATAAAATAAAAAAAGGGCCTACCGCGTTGGTAAGCCCTTGATGAAAAATAGTTTATTAGAAACTACATAATACCATCCCGGCTCACCCATTGGGTAAGATGATGATGATGTATATGCAGATTTTGGATCATTGTTCTGTTTGTTACAACAAAGGTAAAGCTATAATATTCGTTTCGCCAAAATTAATTTTACGCAGGTAAATCTCCTACCATATCCTTAGCTATCACCCATTCGTCAAATTGTTCTGCTGTTACATAGCCAAGGTCTATAGCTGTTTGCTTCAGCGTTTTGCCTTGTTTGTGTGCAGTTTGTGCAATTTCTGCAGACTTGTAGTAGCCTATTTTAGTATTCAGCGCTGTAACCAGCATCAGTGAATTACTCACATGTTCTGCAATGTTCTTCTCAATTGGTTCCAGACCTACGGCACACTTATCGTTGAACGATACACAACCATCGCCTATCAACCTTGCGCTGTGCAGGAAGTTATAGATCATCACAGGCTTGAAGACGTTCAACTCAAAATGACCTGTTGCACCGCCAATGCTTATAGCCACATCGTTGCCCATTACTTGTGCAGCAATCATGGTAAGCGCTTCGCACTGGGTAGGGTTTACCTTGCCCGGCATAATGCTCGATCCTGGTTCGTTGTCAGGTATATGCAACTCGCCAATACCGCTGCGTGGGCCGGAACTGAGCATACGTACATCATTAGCTATTTTCATCAGGCTAACGGCCACTGTTTTAAGGGCACCATGTGCTTCTACAATAGCATCGTGAGCAGCCAGGCTTTCAAATTTGTTCTCTGCCGTTATGAATGGTAATCCTGTTAGTTCAGCTATTTTACCAGCTACATTCTCAGCGTAACCCTTAGGTGTATTAAGGCCTGTACCTACGGCAGTACCACCCAATGCCAGTTCGCTCAAGTGAGCAAGTGTATTGTTGATAGCACGCAATCCGTGATCTAACTGAGATACATAACCACTTAGTTCCTGGCCCAGAGTGAGTGGGGTAGCATCCATGAAATGGGTGCGACCTATCTTCACTACATGCATGAATTCTTTCGATTTCTGTGCCAGCGTATCACGCAGTTTTTTGATGCCCGGTATAGTTACATCGTTCAGTATTTTGTATGCAGCAATGTGCATTGCTGTAGGGAAGGTATCGTTAGATGACTGAGACTTATTCACATCATCGTTAGGAGCAAGGGCTTTTTCTTTATCGGTAAGTTTACCACCGTTCAGCACATGACCGCGGTAGGCGATCACCTCGTTCACATTCATATTGCTCTGGGTGCCAGAACCTGTTTGCCATACCACCAGCGGGAATTCATCGTTCAATTTACCTTCCAGTATTTCATCACACACTTTACCAATCAGGTCACACTTTTCTTGAGGTAGTACGCCCAATTCTGCATTGGTAAGAGCCGCAGCTTTTTTAAGGTAGGCAAATGCAGCAATGATCTCTTTAGGCATCCTGTTGATGTCCTGCGCGATCTTGAAGTTGTCTACACTGCGTTGTGTTTGTGCACCATAGTAAGCGTTCTCTGGTACATTTACCTCGCCCATGGTGTCTTTTTCAATACGATAGTTCATATGTATGCTTTGTTTTAAATTTGAATTATAAAGCCGTTACTAATTACCACCTGCTCTTTCACGCACGGGCGTGCAAAGTTATTGAATGATAGCTTTGAGTACAATTAAATGATCGGGAAAAATTATCCGTATTTTTTCTGTAAAAAACTTTAGAAGTATTTTTGTATAAATTATTGAATATGGCAAAGATATTGGATAGCGAAATGTTTAATTATTTTACTCAATTAAATGACGCTGAAAAAAAATCAGTAATACAAATGATCAAGACTTTTTTAAAAAGCAGGACAGCGCAATCTGAAGCTGTTAGTATTGATCAGTACAATAAAGAATTGCATGAAGCTGAAATTCAATATGGGAAAGGTGACTACCTGACACATGAAGAATTTGTAAAGCAAATAAAAAAATGGTGAGGCAGCAGTATAATATTGTTTGGACTGTGAATGCACAGAAACAAATAAAGCAAATTTTTGAGCATATTGAACAGGAGTCTCCTAAAAATGCGGTTCGAGTTGTAGAAGATATAGTTTTAGCTGTTTACCAGTCAATAGATAATCCCGAAATTTATCCCTCTGATAAATACAAATTAGACAATGATGGCAGCTATAGGGCGTTTGAAAGGCATCGTTATCGGATATCTTATAGGTTTTCTAATAACATAGTGCGTGTGTTAAGAGTCAGACATACGAGCATGAAACCGTTAAAGTTTTAATTTGAATATTCTGCTGTCATCACATCCAAAAACCAAAATCCACTATCCCACACCTTTCCATCCCCGCTATCATACTTTTTGTGTACGGCCTCTCCCTGGGTTATATTAATGGGTGCTGAAAAGAACGGAGCATTATACACAAACGTGTGGAACTCACCATTTTCGCCACAGGCATCAACGTTTGCTGGGAGGTCAGCCAATAGTTGCCGGTCTATTTTCCGGCCAAGGAAGCTTTTATCCAGGTACTTATCATTCAGGCAAACTATTATGGCCTCTATTCCTGCATCTTCTACATCGGCTACTAATTGTCGGGTATCTTTTTTCCACAATGGGAATAGCGCTTTGAACTCTGCTATCGCCAATTGCTGCTCGCGGTATGTGCGTAAGTCTTCCAGGAATATGTCGCCATAAGCAGCAGTGGTTATACCGCTTTCTTTAAATGTGGTCAGCACATTGAGCATGGCACTTTTATATAGCTCATCGTTGGGTGAGGCGGGAAGTTTTACTTTTACAAGTGGCATCCGCATACGGTCGGCCTGCATATCCAGCAACTCTTCGCGTACGCCATGCATAAATACCCGGTTGTAATCTGCGCTTAAAGTAGTGAGCAGTTGATTCACGGCCACGCCCTGTTGCGTCAATAAATGATAAGCCATTGCGGCATCTTTACCGCTGCTCCAGTTGAGTACTACTTTATTCTCCATTATTAGTGCAAATGAATGTAATTTGGCTGGTCTTTTAAAAACAAGTATTTCTATGCCCAATGCTATAATAACGGGGGCTACCCATGGTATAGGCAAAGCTATAGCCGAAAAATTGCTTTCGCAGGGTTTTTCAATAGCTATATGTGCCCGCAATGTTGATGAGTTAGCCGCCTTGCAAAGTACCTGGCAGCAACAATACCCGGCTGCAACTATCTTGTGTCTGCAAGCCGATCTCAGCAACAAAGCAGATGTAGCAGTTTTTGCTGATGAAGTGCTGAAACAGTTTCCTGTTATTGATGTTTTGGTAAACAATGCCGGTATTTTCTATCCTGGCAATATAGCAGATGAACCCGATGGTCGCCTCGAAACCATAATCTCTGTTAACCTGTTCAGCGCCTACCATGTTACCAGGAAGATACTCCCGTTGTTGAAGCAGCAACGGAGCGGTCATATATTCAACATGTGTTCTGTGGCAAGTCTTAAAGCATATGCACAGGGAGGCTCTTATGGTATTTCTAAATATGCCTTGCTTGGCTTTTCTGATAACCTGCGCGAAGAGTTGATGCCCGATAATATAAAAGTAACCGCCATCAGCCCCGGAGCTACTTATAGCCGGTCGTGGGAGGGTAGTGGTGTACCTGCAGAACGCATGATGGAATGTGCAGACGTAGCAGATATGCTATGGGCTGCATATACCTTGTCAGCTACTGCTAATGTAGAACATATAGTTTTGCGACCTATTAAGGGTGACTTATAAAAATATTGACCTGAAGTAATTAAACCTATGAAAGCTATTTGTCTCTCACTTTTGTGTAGTGTCTTTTTATATAACAATATAAATGCTCGAATAATAGTTATGGCCTATGTAGGCGCTCAGAAGATAGGAATTAATGATAATATAGTAATAACCTACGTTATTACTAACTCAAACATTCTTAAAGATATTCAAATTGTCAATTTGCCAGATTTTGATGTAAAAAGCCGACAATGCATTACTAATGAGGTTAATCGTTCTATCCATAATAATAACTCTATTTCTGAGATATATACCATGACGATTGTCTATATTGTTCATCCTAGGCATACAGGTAATGCAATTTTTCCAATATTGTCTCTCACAGATACAAGCAATAATATATATACTTCAGAGAAACTTAATGTTGAAGTTGTAAATGGAAATATACTAACAAAGAAAGAACAAAGCATGGAACAACTCACCGGCCTCCCTTTTACTACATGTGAAGCCTGGACGATGCTGTTGTTAAAAGCAGGTATGAATGCACGGATTAAAAGCCGCCGATATTATTAAAGCGTTTCAGCAGGCTAATATTACTTATAGAAAAACTTTTTAACGTAGCTTTAACCCCCTCCATAGGGTGAAACTACCGTTTCGGATTTATTTTTGCGTACCTACGTGATAATGAAACAGATAAACCACATTTCGGGTACATTGGTACTCTTGTTGCTGGCATACAATGGCCTGGCGCAGAATGTAGTTTTTACTGCTGCTGCCAGCGCAAACAAAATGGGTCAGAAAGACCAGGTACAGGTTACCTATACCGTTACCAATGCCAATCTTAAAGCGTTTACCCCGCCCGATCTTAAAGAGTTTGATATAGCAGGTGGGCCATACCAGCAGAGCAGTTCAAACATCAGCATTGTGAACAACAATATGGTGCAGAACATCAACATGACGTTTACGTATGTACTGCATCCCAAACATACCGGAACTCTTATCATCCCGGCTGCCTTTGCTGTTGATGATGCTGGTCACAAGCTCTCATCAAACAAATTACAACTTGAAGTTGTACCTGGCAGTCTAGCTTCAGCACAACCCCGCCAGGCAAATCCACTGGACGATCCGAATTATGATCCGTTCCAGGCAAATTTTCAGCGGCAGATACAGCGGTACAACCAGATGCAGCAGCAAATGCGTGGCCATGCGCAGCAGCAACAGGCACAACAGCAAGCGCAGCAACAGGCAAATGCGGCACCAACTGCCGCAGAAAAGGATATTAAGAACGAGATATTTATAAAGGTATCGGTTGATAAGAGCAAGGTGCACGTAGGTGAGCAAATAACGGCCAGCTACAAACTGTATGCACGTTTGCCTATGCAGGTGGGTATATCTAAGCTGCCATCACTCAATGGTTTCTGGACACAGGATTTTGAAATACCTAAGATACCAAAACCGGTTGAAGAAGTGGTTGACGGCAAGAAATACCAGGTGTTCCTGCTTAAGAAGTCAGCCCTGTTTCCGCAGCAGGACGGTACATTAGAGCTTGATCCTGCAGAAGCTGAAGGGGTGGCCCGTATTATGCAGCAAACCCGCCAGCGTGACCCGTTTGCAGAAATGCTGGCGCGCGACCCTGCATTTAGCATGATGATGAATGATCCTTTCTTTAACCAGGGTTTTTTCAATGCAGTTTCTTACAAAGACGTAAAGGTGCACCTGAAAAGTACACCTGTAAAAATAACTGTGACCCCGCTCCCTGCAAGCGGCAAGCCTGATGACTATAGTGGCGCGGTAGGTAATTTTACATTGGCCAGCAAAGTGTCAAAAACAGATATTACTACCGATGATGCAATTAACTATACGCTTACTATATCGGGTAGTGGTAATTTAAAGCTGATTGGAGCGCCCAAATTGAACCTGCCTAATGGGCTGGACAGTTATGACCCGACTGTTATTGACACTATTACCGGTCGTAGTACTACCATAAGCGGATCCAAGATCATTACTTACGCAATCTCTGCACACACTCCCGGCGATTACGATATCCCTGCAATACCATTTTCTTATTATAATCCTGCTACCGGTAAGTATGTATTGTTGAGCACCACACCAGTGAAGCTGCGTGTAACCCCGGGCAAGCATTACAACCCCAGCGTAACAACAACTACTACCAACAGCCTGGCAGCGCTTAAAGACATACATGATATTGTAACACAGCCAATAACCGGCAATACTTCGTCAATAGGCAAGCCATTGTTATATATGCCACTTTACTGGTCCATGTTTGCCCTGCCACTGTTTGCATTCATAGGTATTGCTGTATGGCGTAAACGCGATGAAGAACTATCTAAAGATACGGTGCTGCTGCGCAATAAGCGTGCTAACAAGGTTGCATTAAGGCGGTTAGTAACAGCACAAGCTTTGTTGAAACAAAACAGCCAAAAACCTTTTTATGAAGAGGTGTCTAAAGCTATTTGGCTGTACCTGAGCGATAAATTGAACATCCCGCTTTCTAGCTTATCGAGAGATAGTGCACGCGAAGGGATGACGCGGCATAAAGTGCCAATTGCGCTACAACAACAGGTGGATAACGTGATATCTGAATGTGAAACGAACCTGTATGCACAAGCAGGCGGCTCTAGGGCTATGGAGCATACATATGCCGAAGCCGTAGATCTGATCAGTAAACTGGAAGAAAAATTTTAAGGTATGTGCGCATTGAGAAATTTCATAATTATATGTTTATTGTTTGCAGCAGGGAATGTTGCAGCCACTACCAGTATAGATGGCTGGCAGAAGGCCAATGATTTTTATAAACAAAAACAATACGACAGCGCAGTTGTTTACTATACACAGCTCACAGCTGCACAGCCGCAAAATGCTGCATTGTTTTATAACCTGGGCAATAGTTGGTACAGGCTGAATAGGGTAGGGCTGGCAGTATTCAACTATCAAAAAGCATTGTACCTAGATCCGGGATATAAAGATGCAGCAGATAACCTGGCGCTTACAGAAAGCCGTATCAGCAATCGCATACCCTCAACCTCCGATATCTTTTTTGTGAAGTGGTGGCATCGCCTTACGCTTGGCCGTAACAGTACTATGTGGGCCATAGTAGCACTGCTGGTTTTCCTGGTTATTATTTCTTTGAATTTGCTGAAGCAGTTTAAAAAAGGTACGCGTGTTATTAGCCCGCAACTTACCGGTGTACTTGTTGTGTTGTTACTGTGCTTTCTTACTCTTGCATACTTATCTGCCACTAACCAGATGAATAGTAACATGGCCGTAGTTATGCAAAATGATGCCCCGCTTATGAATGACCAGCATACTGGCAAAGCGCAGAACCTTATACCGGAAGGTACTACTGTTACTATACTTGACCAAAAAGCCGGATGGGCACAGGTGCGCCTACCCGATGGAAGATCGGGCTGGCTACAGGAAACACTGGTAAATAAAATTTAGCAGAAGTAGTCATTTTTTTGTTGGTTTGCATATGGTTACCATTGCTAAAACTCCCTTCCTGTTAAAGGCTTTACTGCCATCGCAACTTATATGGAGTATTCCCGTAGAGCAGGAGCCTACAATTTATCTTACTTTCGATGATGGGCCGAATCCTACAGCCACACCTTTTGTATTGCAACAGCTTAAGGCATTCGATGCCAAAGCCACCTTCTTTTGTATAGGTAAAAATGTGCAGGCTCACCCCCATGTGTTTGTACAGATAACAGAGGATGGACATACGGTTGGCAACCATACCCAAAACCATCTGAACGGGTGGAAGACAGCTGATGATGTTTATTTTGACAATATAAATGTAGCAGCTGAAAGTATTGAAAGTCGCATTTTTCGACCGCCGTATGGGCGTATAAAAAGAGCACAAGCTAAGCATCTATGGCAACAAGCAAAGCCCTGGCGTATTTACATGTGGGATGTGTTGAGCTGTGACTTTGACCGGAATATAACGCCCGAACAGTGCCTTAAGAATGTAGTGAATAATATAGAACCGGGCTCGATTGTTGTTTTTCATGATAGTGAAAAAGCATGGCCACGTATGAGTTATGCGTTACCACTTGTGCTGGAACATTGCCAGCAAAAAAACTGGCGCATGGCCGCCCTACCCAAATATTAAAATATGTATATAGATACGCATACTCATTTATACGATGAACAGTTTACCGGAGATGATGCTATCGCCCGGGCTATAGCAGAGGGGGTGAACAAAATGTACATGCCAAATTGCGACAGTACCACTGCACCCGACATGTTGCAAATAGCAGATGCCTGGCCTCAAAATTGTTTCCCTATGATGGGAGTACACCCATGTTACATAAAAGAGAACTACAAAGAAGAGTTAGCAAGGGCAGAAAAATACCTTGCAGAAAGAAAGTACTATGCTATAGGGGAGATAGGGCTTGATTATTACTGGGACCTTACTTTTAAACCTCAACAAATTGAAGCATTTAATCTGCAGATAGATTGGGCATTACAATATGGATTACCCATAGTGATACACAGTAGGGAATCAACCCCTGATTGTATAAATATAGTAGCGGCAAAACAAAAGGGTAATCTGAGAGGCATTTTTCACTGTTTTAGCGGTACGGTTGAAGAAGCTCAGCGTATTGTTGATCTTGGTTTATACCTGGGTATTGGCGGGGTAGTGACCTACAAGAAAAGCACGTTGCCTGATGTGATAAAAGCAATTTCACTAGATCACCTGGTGCTTGAAACCGATGCGCCTTATCTTTCTCCGGTGCCTTATAGGGGCAAACGCAATGAAAGCAGTTATATACCCATTATAGCTGCAAAAGTTGCAGAATTGAAGAAAATAAGCTTAGAAGAAGTTGCTGATGTTACAACCCATAATGCAGGTGCCATCTTTAATTCTTAAGTGCAAGTTATTTACGATAGTCTTCTACAACTAAAGTTTCCCTGCAGAAAAAATATTCTCGTACATCGTTAGAAGCTATGATAACGAGACGGCCTGAAGTATATTTTTCCATCCACTCACGGTACTGCTCTATGCCTTGCTGATCCAGGTTGCTACAAGGTTCATCAAGGAGTAATATGGGGGTATCGCTGAAGATTGCCTGTATCAATTTCACCCTTTGCTTCATACCACTTGAGTAATCAGCAATGGGTTTATTTGCTGCGGCCTGCAGGTTTGATGTTTTTATAATTGATTCAATATCAAATCCTTGCAAAGGTTTTTTGAATGAAAAATGAAACTCAAAAAATTCTTTTAAAGTTAATTCCTCAACCAACTCCATACCCGGAGCTGAAAAGCTGATATGCGGAAATACAGCGTCTAAGCCAACCTGTTTATCGTTGACCGTATAGTTTACCTTTCCCAGAGAAGGGCTTTGCATACCAGCTATGATACGCAATAGAGTTGACTTACCGCTGCCGTTAGGCCCCAAAAGGGCATATGCGCCGGGTGCAGAAAAGGTATAAGTAACTTCTTTAAATATCCAGTGCTGCTGGAATCGTTTACTTATATGATCAAGGGATATCTTCATTGTGGCGGCGTATGTAGCCTTTCATGATGCCCCGTCCGGTTTCCCGTACAAAACTGATGATCTCATCACGTTCGTCTGAAACCGGAATATCTGTCTCAATGATGCTAAGTGCCTTTGAAACATTGAAGCCACGAACAAACAAGATACGATATATGTCCAGTATATGATTGATCTTATCAATACTGTAGCCCCTGCGTTTAAGACCTACAGAGTTTACCCCTACATAAGAAAGGGGCTCGCGGGCAGCTTTTACATAAGGTGGTACATCTTTACGAACCAGGGAGCCACCGGTGACAAATGCATGCGACCCTATGCGTACGAACTGTTGTACCGCAGTAAGTCCGGCAAGCACTACGTGGTCGCCTACTATGATATGCCCGGCAAGGGTAGTGTTGTTTGAGAATATACAATAGTTGCCGATCTCGCAATCGTGAGCTATGTGGGTATAAGCCATAATAAGACAGTTGTTGCCTATTTTGGTCTTATTCTTATCAGAGGTGCCTCTATTAATGGTAACACATTCACGGATGGTCGTATTATCACCTATAATGGTAAGCGTATCTTCGCCCTTATACTTAAGATCCTGCGGTATAGCAGAGATAACTGAGCTTGGGAATATGCGGCAGTTCTTGCCAATGCGGGCACCTTCCATTATGGTGACATTGGAACCTATCCAGGTACCTTCTCCTATCTCCACATTCTTATGAATGGTGGTAAAGGGGTCTATATTTACATTGGGCGCTATTTTAGCGTCCGGATGAACGTATGTAAGCGGATGGATCATTTCTTATCTTTTCGAACGATTTGTGCTACCAATTCAGCTTCGGTAGCCAGTTTATTACCCACATAAGCAGTTCCCCTCATTTCACATATCCCACGTCTTATCGGGTTCAATAATTCAAGTTTCAATATTAGTGTATCGCCTGGCAGTACCCTGTGTTTAAACCTTACCTTATCTATCTTTATAAAGTAGGTATCATAGTTTTCAGGGTCATCATAGTTGTTTAGCGCGAGTATACCGCCGGTCTGGGCCAGCGCTTCTATCTGCAACACGCCCGGCATTACAGGGTTGCCAGGAAAATGGCCTTGAAAGAAATGTTCGTTAAACGTGACATTCTTAATACCTACAACATGATTATCACTCAGTTCTATGATCTTGTCAACAAACAGGAACGGAAATTTGTGCGGTAATGCACGTTCTATTTGTGCAATATCGTAGATAGCCTGTTGTCCCGGATCGTAATGCGGTACATCAGACAGGTGCTTGTTCTTTTTGATGTACTGCTTTATTTTCCTGGCAAACTCTACGTTTGATGCATGGCCGGGACGGCTGGCAATAATGTGTGCTTTTATATTGTAGCCTACCAGTGCCAAATCACCTACTACATCAAGCAGCTTGTGGCGTGCAGGCTCGTTGGTGAAATGAAGCTGTATATTGTTCAGGATGCCTTCCTGTTTTACCTCTATTTTTTTCTTATTAAAAACTTTGGCTAGCCTATTCAGTTCGTCCTGGCCTACTACCTTGTCAACTACTACTATTGCATTGCTTAGGTCACCACCTTTTATCAGGTTGTTGTCCAACAAATATTCTAGTTCGTGCAGGAAGCAAAAGGTACGACACGGGCCAATTTCTTCCTTAAACTCAGACATATGCTTCAGGGTAGCATGTTGCGTACCTAAAACAGGTGAATTAAAGTCTATAAGAGTTGTGATCTGGTAATCGGTAGAAGGTACAGCCAGCATATCTACGTTCTTTGTAGGGTCGTAGTAATGTATATTGCTGTCTATTGCATAAACTATACGTTTTGCTTCCAGTTCCTGTACGCCTACGCTCTCTATGGCTTCAATTATTTCACGTGCACTACCATCCAGTATAGGTACTTCAGGGCCATCCAGCTCTATGAGCACATTATCTATATCCATACCCACCAATGCGGCAAGTGTATGCTCAATAGTGCTTACGCGCGCACCATTATATTCAATGGTTGTACCTCTTGATGTATCTACTACAAAATCAACATCAGCCTTTACTATTGGTTTTTCCGGCAGGTCTATACGCTGAAAACGGATGCCATACCCTGGTATGGCCGGTTTCAACGTCATATTTACCTGCTGGCCTGTATGTAACCCCACACCATGCAGAGTAACAGGACCCTTTATCGTTTGCTGGTTTTGGGGAGATGTATATTGTGACACGTGGTCTGTATGTTTTTTTCTTGTCTCTGCTTTAGATGTTATATCAACGTTCACTTCTTTACTTCCAGGTTTTGATTATTTAATAAAGCGGTCAGCTCCTGTACCATTTCTTCCATTTTTAAAAGCCGCTGATGCAATTCGGGCAAATTTCTAAAAATTGCCTGACTTTTCAGTGAACTTTTATATTCAAACGCAGGGCTGCCATTGATAGCAGCGTAGGGTATAGTAACAGACTTAGATATACCGCTTTTGGCGCCTATACGGGTGCCGTCTGCAATGTTTATGTGCCCTACAATGCCTACCTGTCCACCTATCATACAGTTCTTACCTACTTTTGTACTACCCGATACGCCCGATTGTGCAGCAATAACGGTATTTTCACCTATCTCTACATTGTGGGCTATCTGTATCAGGTTATCCAGCTTCACACCTTTACGAATGTAGGTAGAACCCATTGTAGCCCTATCAACTGTTGTATTAGCGCCTATTTCCACATCGTCTTCAATGATCACATTGCCTATCTGTGGTACTTTTTTATATACACCATCGTTCTGCGGTGCAAAACCAAAGCCATCGCCACCTATTACTGTGCCGGAATGTATAATAACGCGGCTGCCCAAAGAGCAACCATCGTATATTTTTACGCCGGCATATAACTTTGAATTTTCATTGATCACTACGTTATCGCCAATATAACAACCGGGATACACTTTTACCCCATCGCCTATCATTACATTGTCGCCAATGTAAGCAAAAGCCCCTATATATACATTCTTACCTATAGAAGCAGTTTTAGACACGAAACATGGTTGTTCAATACCATTTTTTCCTGTCCGCGATATCATTTCATTGTACTTTTCCAGCAATAGTGCAAATCCGCTATAGGCATCATTTACTCTTATCAGGGTAGCAGTTACAGGTTTTACAAGCTCGAAGGAATCATTTATGATGATGACCGATGCATTCGAGGTATAAAGAAATTCTTCGTACTTAGGGTTGGCTATAAAACTAAGAGAGTGTTCTTTGGCTTCTTCAATTTTGGCTACATGGCTTACCTTAACGTCAGGATTGCCCTCAATTTTTCCTTTTATTAATGTTGCTATTTGTAAAGCGGTAAACTGCATGGATCGAATGAAATTACAAACTTTGTTTGATGAAGTACAAAACAAATACTTTTAATCAATAATTATTCCAAATTTTCAAATTTGGGCGTAGCAAATGTAGTTCTTATGTACGGGCCTCGCAAGTGTTTGTGTGACTAATGAATAATCAATTTCTGAAATATCTTTAACTGTACCATTTTTTAAAGCGATCTGTATTCGCTCATCAGTAGTGTTGTAGGTATTGTTAGAGGTTTCGCCCGTAAAAATGAAATAACTTATGTTGTTATTATTTATGTGTAATTTGGATGAGATTTCTTCTTTTTTGCGATTAAAAATATCTGTTAAAGGTTTGGAATCTAATATAACCTTATACAATTTCCGCAATACCATCATCTTACATAGATTAGATAACACAAAATCATCATGCTCCTGCCAGGTCTTAATAGCTGCAAAAACATCTGAATCGTCTAGTTCACAAAATCTTTTCAGGTGCTCAGGTTCGTTCCTGAAATCTTCTATAGTCAGATCTTTATATAAAAAATAGCCGAGTGCCGGGGTGGCAAATAAAATAGCCCCTTCGGCAACCAGGTATTTTGCACGCTCCAGTATTTTTATTAATAATTGTTCGGCGCCCAGCACTGTTTTGTGCAGGTACACTTGCTGGTACATCAGCCTGCGTGCTATGATGAATTTTTCTATGGAATGAATTCCTTTTTCTTCTACCATCAACTCACCGTTTACAACGGTGAGCATCTGCAAAATACGATCATACCCAATAACTCCTTCTGATACGCCGGTGTAGAAACTATCGCGGTTCAGGTAATCCATCCTGTCCACATCCAACTGGCTGGATACTAATTGATGCAGGTACTTTAAATGGTAGGAATGATCAAAGACCTGTATTGCTTTTTCAAGCATCCCATTCATTTCGGTGTTTAACCTCATCATGATGAGGTGCGATAAAGCTTCGTGCGATATACCACCTACCAGTGTGTGCTCCAGGGCATGAGAGAATGGTCCGTGACCAATGTCGTGCAGTAAGGCGGCAATACGGGCTGCAAGGCATTCTTCATTGGATATGTGTACGCCTTTTGTCTTTAATTCATCGAGCGCTTTGCCCATAAGGTGGCAGGCTCCCAATGAGTGATGGAAACGTGTATGCACAGCGCCGGGATAAACCAATGCTGCCATACCCATTTGCTTTATATTACGCAGCCTCTGAAACCAGGGATGCTCTATAAGTTGCAATAATTCAGGTTCAGGAAAACGCAGGAAACCATAAACAGGGTCATTAATTATTTTTCCCTTAACTATCATCTAATCTGTTTAACGTTTACGCAGGGAGTATATTTATTCGTTACCCGGTGGGGCAGTTTCTATCGGGTCGCTGGTGTCTTTACTATTCGGTACCAGGCCATTACTGTAGTAAGTGCTGCTGCGTGCACCGCTCGTAGGGTCGGTAACATCGCAGTCATTATAACCATCTGGCACCTTAAACGTAGCGTCCGGGCTTATGCCTAGCGATCTGTCTGCATAAACACGCTTTATAAAGTAAGCCCACACTGGCAATGCCGCGGCAGAACCTTGCCCTAAAGCCTCACTCTTAAAACGGAATACCCGGTCATCGCAACCCACCCAGGTACCTGCTATAAGTTGTGGTGTATAGCCAATAAACCATGCATCGGCCTGGTTATTTGTAGTACCTGTTTTGCCGGCTATATCGCTTTTTATACCGTAGCGGTAACGCATACGTTTACCGGTACCAAAGTCAACTACTCCGCGCATGAGGTTCACCATCCTGTAGGCTGTGCCTGCATTGATGATCTCTTTTTGTATAGGAGTAAAGTTTTTGAGCAGGGTGCCGTTCTTATCTTCGATCTTAGTGATATAGTAAGGCTGGGTATTGATACCGCCGCTTGGGAACATACTGTAAGCGCCCAGCATTTCATAGAGCGATATGTCTGAAACACCGAGGGCTGACGCCGGATACTTATCTATGTTAGCAATACCACATTTGTGTACAAAGTCAACAAATGCCGGGATACCTACTTGTTTTAGTATATAAAGAGCAGCGTTGTTTAAAGATAATGCCAGTGCATACTTCATAGTCACATCGCCATGTTCTGAACCTCCTGCATCGTATGGATGGTTCATGTATCCCGGGAACGACTGGGGGGCTGTTGATACTGTACCGCAAGGTGAAAATCCATTGTCAACAGCTAAACAATACAACAGTGGTTTTATTGTTGAACCCACCTGGCGCTTGGTATTTATATTTACGTGATCGTACTGGAAAAAAGTATGGTCTATACCGCCCACCCAGGCTTTTACTTCACCTGTGAATGGATCCATGGCCATAAAGCCTGCTTGTAAAAAAACCTTCATGTACTTTATAGAGTCGATAGGGCTCATTACAGTATCCTTGTAATGCACATCGTTCCAGGCAAACACACGCATTTTTATTGGCTTAGCCATTTCCTTGAGTGCCTGTTCATCGGTCATATCGTCATCCTTCAGCATTTGGTACCTGTCGCAACCCGTAATGGATGCTTTCAGGATGGTCTTTACTTCAGGGGCATTCCAGATACTGCCGTCTTTATAGGCTGATTGGGCAATAAACAGTTTCTGTACATCGCTCAGGTGTTCCTGCACGGCCTCTTCGGCATAGTGTTGCATCTTTATGTCAAGCGTAGTATATATTTTCAGCCCGTCTTTATAAAGGTCGTAAGGGGTGCCATCCGGTTTCTTCAGGTCTTTACACAGCAGCTTCACCTGCGCTTCCACTACCTGTCTGAAATAAGGTGCTATGCCTTCGTGATAGTCTTGTTTATGGTAATCAAGTTTTATGGGTTGTTTGCTTAGCTCCTCATCCTGCCTGTTGCTTATATAATTGTACTTGGCCATCTGGTCCAGTACAACATTGCGCCTTTCGGTAGCTTTTGCCAGGTGACGACGCGGATTGTAAAGTGTATTTCCTTTCAGCATACCTATCAAAACAGCAGCTTCCTCAATGGTTAGTTTATCAGGCGTTTTATTGTAAAACGTCATCGATGCATTCTTGATGCCATATACGTTATCGCTATAAGGTACAGTGTTCAGGTATAGCGTAATGATCTCACTTTTGGTAAGATTGCGTTCCAGTTTCACAGCCATTATCCATTCTTTCAGTTTGATGAATGGTAGTGTGAAGACATTTTCATTTTTGCGATGAAAAAGGTTTTTTGCCAATTGCTGGGTGATGGTGGATGATCCACGCTTTTTGCCTGTCAATATATAAAAGGGTATGGCAACGGTGCCTATGGGGTCTATACCAGAGTGCTCGAAAAAACGTGCATCTTCAGTAGCCAGCAGTGCATTGAACACATTTGGAGATATCTCTGTGTACTTGCTGTTCGATCTGTCTTGTACATAATACCGGCCAATGAGCGTACCATCGGCAGCATATACATCAGATGATAAGGCACTGCTTGGGTTTTCCAGTTCGTACATAGAAGGCATATAACCCAGCCAGCCCGAATTAAGCATGATAACGAGCAACGCAAGGGATGCTATTCCAATAAAAAACGCAGCCCACAATACACGCACCGACCTTTTGGCGCGACCTGTTGCAGGGCTTTGTTTTTGTGTTTTAGTCAACTTTATGTGGTTTTAGATCAGTTTTTTAATAGTGCTGTCAACTGCGAGTGTACGCGTAAAAATACCCCCAAACTTACATTTCTTTTTCTTCTTCGGGCATTACAAAAAAGCTAACAGTACGTATAGGGTTTATAAAACCAGCAAAACGCTTGCCGGGCTTTATTTGTGCACGCACCGTTTTCAGGAAAGGGGAAAGAAAATGGTGTACCGTTTCTTTTTCCTGTGAAGTTAATTCCTGTTTCGCATATTTATTCTTTAAGTATGCGTTCATGAATACAGATAATGAGGTGCCAAATCGTGGATCGATAACTTGCCTTGCATATTGCATAGGGGTTGCTAACCCTCTGTATATACCTGCCTGGTGCAGGTAGTAAGTTGCCGTCCTGTATCCCCAATATGCTTTTGCCCCATCATTCTTAGCGCTATTGTATCTGCTTTTAAAATACAGGTATATCGTATATGGCAATGATAACATCAACAGTATAAGTGCACCAAATATGCCACCTGTTATCCAAAGTATATGAGATAAAGGCACCGATTTTTCAGCTTGTGCCACTATTTTTTGTTCGGGTGGCTTCGCGACATCTTTAATTTTCAGGTACACCTCATCAATAGGGGCCGGGTTAGGGAACCTTTTTATTAATGAAGTACCGCTCTCATTATCGCCGGGAATCATTTTTTTGAAAGCTTCGGCGTAAGACACCGCCGTGGCTTCTTCTCCCTTTTCAATAGTAGCCAACGGCACATCAATGCTGTCTCGCCTTATGGCAGCTATTTTTAGATCCATATTCACGTCAATAGGCGCAGGCAGATTATATTCCTTGTCTTGGAACACCATATGTTTCACCTTCAGCACCATTGTTTTCCTGGCAGTATCTAATTCCTGGATGATACCATCGGCGGCAAGCCATGCTTTAGGTGGCTGGCTAGGTGGGGTACCGTCTGGTTTGGGGCTTTCCTGGGCATCGCTGTTACCAACAGTGGTATCAAAGTCGAGCCAACCGTAACCTGGGAAGTAAACCTGCACCCACGCATGTGCCTGGTTGGCGTAGTACCAGTACCAGCCTTTGTTCTTGGCGTCGCTGCGGTCCATAGTAAGAAAACCCACTGCTATACGTGATGGTATGCCCAATGCCCGCAGCATAAACAGGGTAGCGCCGGCATAGTAGGCACAGTAGCCCTTATGATTCTCGAACAGGAAGTACCTGAGCTTTGATGCACTGGGTATATCAGGTACTCCGGGATTGTCAGTGTATTTATAGAGAGGATCGCCGTTCTCGTCTTTAGAAAGGAAGTAGTCGCGAATAGCTATTACTTTATCAACCGGGGTTATTGCTTTATCGGTCACTTTATGCGACAGATCGGCAATTTCCTTGAACTTAACATCAGATGGCATGTAGGTATAGTACTTCATGAACTTTGCGTCCATGCCTTTATAGTCTGTTACGTTCCGCAATACATTAAAACGTTGCTCCTGGAATTTCTTAATGCTGGGATCAATTGCATTATATACAAAGTAGGCGCTGTTGAGCAGCGATACATAACTTTTGGCCCTGAATGCGCTGGTGAACTCACCCCTGAAGTCTTTTTCAACAGTAACCGGCTGCACAAAGTACCCTACATTGGGTGCCAGGTAGGTGTTGTTTGATAGTTTTACGTTGTATATCTGCACTTCAACAACTTCCCGTAGTTTGTCGGCCATGCTGTTCTTTATAACTGTAGAGTCAGTTTTAGTAACAAACAATGGTATTTTAGAAACATCGGGAAGGAAAAGGTCGTTGGATGGTATGTTGGGATCGCGCTCAAACGTTTCGGTGAGTGTATCAAATTTAGTATAGTAAAACGCAGTAAGGTATAATGGATTAGGAACCTGTGTGCCCGGGAAGAAATGATCTATATGAGCGCAGAACAATAATTCATTAGTGCGTCCCATGCTGCCCCGTAACTGGGTTTCGTCGTTCAGGTCAAAACGACCATCTTTATTCTGGTGCAGCATGCCATTGCCCTGCTTGCCACTACCACCGTAATTTGCAACAGTTTCCTTTATTTCTTTTTGCATTATGTAATACACACCACCCAGCAGAAGGGCAGCCAATATTGCAAATGCAACCAGCCTGCGGGTAAGAAACCACCAAAACCGTTGCGATTTGTCTTTATAACTATATATCTGTTCTGCGGTAAAAATGATGTAGATAGTAAACAGCAGGGCAGGGGAGAAAGCCCGCATAAGGGTATATACTGTGGTTACGTTGGCTTTGGCTATTAGCAAGATACATGAACTTAACAGGGCGGCAGATATAAAGACTGAAAAGTATCGGAGCCTGACAAACCCCCAGCCGGTAAGCCACCCTGCAAGGAATAGCACCGCAAATACCTGGAATTGTACTGAGATGAAAAAAGTATCAAATTCACCTATGGCATACTTGTCCAGCCCTTTGTAAACAACATATAAGCCGAAAAGTAATAACCCGAATGTGAGCGGAAAACGAAACCGGAATGAGTATAGTAAGGCAGATATGCCCATACCTGCAGCAAGATAAATAGTTTGCTGTAGGGCCTGGTTTTGTAAAATAGTATAGTACTGATTGGCATTATATAGCAAAAAATAGCTGACCAATATAGTTGGTACTATCAGGAAGATCAATTTTGCCAGTAATTCATTTACCGGGGTAGCGCGCTGTATATTCATAATTCCAGTCGCTCAAATGTAGGCAATTCGCCATACAAACGATAGTAAAAAAGCCTTATAAAAACTTAATGTTTCTGATGGCTAAAAATGAAGATCTTTTGTCCTTCGGTGTATTTTAAATGCTATAATTGTGTGTATGTGGCTAAATATGAATAGGCTAATATGTATTGGATTTTATGATAACGTAATGCATTATTAAGTAAAAACTTATCTTTGGCACGTTTTAAAAAAATTATTTAATGACACAACTGCAGGATAGTATGGTAAAAATTGAAAGTACCGGGGTAACACAAAATACCAAGGACATGTTGCAACAGTTAAAGACAGTAACCATAATAGGTTCTGGTACTATGGGTAACGGGATCACCCATGTTTTTGCGCAAAGCGGCTTTAATGTACACATGATGGATATTAACCAGGCTGCAATGGACAGAGCACTGGTAACCATTGGTAAAAATATGGACCGCCAGGTATTGAAAGGTACCCTAACTGAAGACGCTAAGCAGGCTGCACTGGCACGCATTACTACATATACTGATATGGTAGAAGCTGTGAAGAATGCAGATATAGTAGTTGAGGCAGCAACAGAGAACATTGATCTTAAAGTGAAAATATTCCTGGAGCTCGATAAACTGTGCCCTGCACATACTATACTGGCTACCAATACATCATCTATTTCCATCACCCGGATCGCTTCGCATACAAAACGTCCGGGCAAGGTGATAGGCATGCACTTCATGAATCCGGTTCCGGTAATGAAACTTATAGAGATAATAAATGGTTATGCTACAGAAACTGAAGTAACCAATACTATTTTCCACCTGTCACAATACTTGGGTAAAGTGCCATGTATTGTTAATGATTATCCTGGTTTCATATCTAACCGTATATTAATGCCGTTGATAAATGAGGCGATCCTTTCTTTACAGGAAGGTGTTGCCGGTGTTACGGAGATAGATACTATAATGAAGCTGGGTATGGCACATCCTATGGGGCCTTTGCAGCTTGCAGACTTTATCGGTCTCGATACTTGCTACTCTATAATGAATGTACTGCACATGGGTTTTGGCGCTACAAAGTATGCGCCCGCAACATTGCTGGCCAATATGGTACAGGCAGGTTTTTATGGTGTAAAGTCTGGTGAGGGTTTTTATAAATATACACCTGGTAGCAAAGACATGGTGGTGAGTGAGCGCTTCCAGAATAAGAGCTGGAAAATATAGTATTTATAATTGATTTTAATGTCTATTTGAACCGTCTTTTACTCCTTGTAAAAGACGGTTTTTTTGTTGCCCGTAAGCAACTAAAAAATAATGTTAACGTTGCCATCAGATCACAGAATTTACCATTACTTTACCTTAAATAACCAACCATGAAAAAGATAGGAATTATAGGTTCGGGCATTGTAGCCCAAACATTGGGCAGTGGTTTTTTGGCTAAAGGCCATGAGGTAATGTTGGGTAGCAGGGATGTAAATAAACTGGATGCCTGGAAAGAAAAAAACGTAAATGGTAAGACTGGTACTTTTGAAGAGGCAGCAGTGTTTGGGGATACCATTGTACTTTCTGTAAAAGGTCTTGCGGCGTCAGAAGCTATAGAACAGGTAGGAGTACAAAACTTTAATGGTAAAACAGTTATAGATACTACCAACCCAGCTGCAGATGCACCACCAGAAAATGGTGTACTGAAATTTTTTACCACTCTGGATGAATCTCTTATGGAGCAGTTGCAGGAGCGTTTTCCTGCTGCACACTTTGTAAAGGCGTTTAATAGTGTGGGCAATACATACATGGTAAACCCTGCGTTTGCAGAAAAGCCAAGCATGTTCATTTGCGGTAATAATGACACTGCTAAAAAAGAGGTATCTGATATACTTGTTGGTTTTGGATGGGAAGTTGAAGATATGGGCAAGGTAGAAGCATCACGTGCCATAGAGCCGCTTGGTATGCTTTGGTGTATTCCTGGCATGCTCAACAATAAATGGAATCATGCATTCAGGCTTATAAAAGCGTAAAAAGACATTGTAGAATAACCATTTTTTATTTTTCACCTCCAATGCACTTGTTATTGGAGGTTTTTTAATTTTACAGCTATGGAACCAATAATCACCCTGCGGCACTTGAGTAAAAACTATGGTGAAAAACAAGTGTTGAAAGATATAAACCTTGATATTTACCCTGGTCAGATAATAGGCTATATAGGGCCCAATGGCGCGGGTAAATCAACTACGGTAAAAATACTGGCAGGGATCATTCAGGATTATACCGGCGACGTAACCATTGGCGGGATGGACCTGCGGAAGAATGTGATGGAGGTGAAAAAAATGACTGGTTACATACCCGAACTGGCAGAGTTATATGACCTGCTTACTGCACGGGAGTATCTTTCGTTTATTGGTAAGCTATATCATTTATCCGATAGTGTAATAGAAGAACGATCTAGGAGAATGCTGGATTCGTTTGGCTTGCTGGGCAATATAGACCAGCGTATGGATAGTTTTTCGAAGGGTATGCGGCAGAAGGTGTTGCTGACTTCCGGGTTATTACATAATCCTTCTATAGTTATATTGGACGAGCCTTTGTCTGGCCTGGATGCCAATACAGTTATCATGGTGAAGGAATTGCTGCAGGTATTAAAGCAGGAAGGCAAAACCATATTTTATTCATCTCATATGATGGATGTGGTAGAAAAGGTGTCCGATCGTATTGTACTGATAGACAAAGGCACAATAGTAGCTAATGGCACAATAGATGAGTTACGGCAGAATAGCAATGACTCCCTGGAGCAGATATTCTCTAAACTTACCGCAGGCGAAGGGTATAGCCATAGAGCCGATGATTTTGCCTCAGCACTTAACGATACTCAACCCGGTAAATAGCATTAACCATGAATAAGATATTCTTAAAACTGGTGATGCTGCCATCGGGGCTTTGGCGCAGTATGGGCGCTGATACAGAACAATTAGCTGCTATACTAGATATACGTTTGAAGCTGGATAATCGTAAGCCTATACCGTTTGGTAGGCAACGTACTCAAAAAAAAGAACGTAATAATTCGGTGTGGCTCAATATGTTCATTGCCGCATTAACAGGGCTGGTATATATTTTTACACTGGCAACCATTAAGGATCGCATCTTCGGGCTTACCCTTTCGTTCTCTTTCTTTTTATTCATGCTTACATTCATGCTGATTACCGATTTCAGCAACGTGCTTTTTGATACCCGTGATAAATATATCATAGTTCCCAGGCCGGTGAGTGATATTACGATAATATTGTCCAGGTTGCTGCATGTGTTCATTTACCTGTTTCGCATCATACTGCCCATGTCATTGCCCATGTGGATAACGCTTGGCGTTATGGACGGTTGGAAGTCCGCGCTTCTATTCCCTTTACCACTCATATTATTGGCGTGTATTGCCATTTTCCTGGTCAACTGTACTTACTTGCTATTGCTAAAGCTGGCAAAGCCAGAGCGTTTTAAAGATATTATCAATTATTTCCAGATAGCATTTTCCATAGTGCTATTTGCTTCGGGCTACCTCATGCGCGGTATGCTCAATACTAGCGGCAATATAGAAGACCTAGTTAACCTTGATATCAGTAAACATAGCTGGGTAAGGTTTACACCACCATACTGGCTGGCTTCCTTTTGGTCTTTGCTGGGTTTTCCCGTTAACCTGGCTGGCACCCAATGGTCCTTTATATTGGCAATAGCGCTTCCTTTGCTCTGTTTGTGGCTTTTGGTAAAGTATCTGTCACCACAATTTGCCCGGGCTATTGGTGGTATAGACACAGTAGCTGCAGCTGAATATGCACCTGCTGCACAAACAAAAGCAACCGGTGGAAAGTTCTATCAAAAACTGGCCAACCTGATGAATAAAGATGAGGTTGCCAAGGCAGGTTTTGTTATTACCTGGTTGCAGACTTCCCGCTCAAGATCTTTTAAAATGAAAGTGTACCCGTTTTTTGCGTACATGCCCATTTACTTTGTTTTTCTGCTTACTTCAGAAAAGCATATGTCTTTTAAAGATGCCTGGGATAAGGCGACATCTCCCGATAATCCCAGCTACCTCCTACTGTTATATTTATCATCTTTCATGCTCATAAGGGTGCTAAACTATCTTACCATATCAGATCAGTATAAGTCGGCCTGGGTGTATTATGCTACTCCTGTTGTTATTCCGGGCAGGGTTATGTCAGGCGCGTTTAAGGCAATGTGGGTAAAGTTCTTCCTGCCGTTATTTATTCTATTCGCTGTATTTATTGTTTCGGTATGGGGTTGGCCTGCCATTGCCGATGTAATACTTGCCCTTATAAATGTAACATTGTTTGCCGCCTGCATGATGAGGGTAAGCTTTAGGGACCTTCCGTTTTCTATGCAGGAGCAAATGAACCAGGGTGGCAATCGTTTTCTTAAATCTTTTATAGCTATGGCAATACCTTCGGCCCTGGGTTTTGGCCATTACCTGGCTATAAATATTCTTTGGCTGAAATTGTTATTTATGGTACTTTCCGCAATCCTGCTCTGGCTGGTATGGGATAGCTATGCAAATACAACATGGGATGCCGTGCGAAAAACAGAACTTGAATGATCTTTATGAATAAGTATATATGCGTAGCGTTGCTGTCTTTTGCTCTGTCGAGCGCTTGTAAAAATGCAACTACGTCCACTGCCATTATTGCTCCCGTTACTGATACGGTTGAAAAGGATATGCACACCCTGTCTAATGCAGACAGCATAACGCTGAAGCATCTTGATATGGATATAAAGGTAGATTTTGACCAGAAAAAAATATCTGGGAAAGCTACATGGACAATAGACAACAGCAACAAGCTGAACAACCTGAAACTGGATACCTATGACCTTACTATAGACAGCGTATTTGTGAATGGTAAAAAAGTAAATGCTATACTGGACAGCCCTATAAAATATATGGGCAGTGCCCTAAACATACCTGTTGAAGTAGGAAGCACAGAAGTAACCATATTTTATAAAACAGGTAAGAATGCCACGGCCCTTCAGTGGCTTGATACGCAACAAACCCATGACAAAAAATACCCATTCTTATATACGCAGTCTGAATCTGTTTATGCACGAAGTTGGTTGCCATGTGCCGATGGCCCCGGCATTCGCTATACTTATACTGCACGTGTGTCTGTACCTAAGGGGTCTCTTGCTTTAATGAGCGCAGAAAATCCGCAACAGGTAAATGATAGCGGTATTTATCACTTTAAGATGGATTTACCTATACCTGCATACCTTATGGCGCTGGCTGTTGGGCATATAGATTTTAAGGCTATCGACAGCCGTACAGGTGTATATGCAGAGCCCGGAATGATAGACAAAGCACGCTATGAATTTGATGGTGTAGGAAAGATGGTGAACGCGGCAGAGAAACTCTACGGACCTTACAGATGGGGGAGATATGATATGCTGGTACTGCCTCCGGGCTTCCCTATAGGTGGTATGGAAAACCCGCGCCTTACGTTCTGTACACCTACCATTATAGCAGGCGACCGTAGCCTTGTGAGCCTTATAGCCCATGAGTTGGCTCATAGCTGGAGCGGCAACTTGGTAACCAATGCCACTTGGAACGACTTTTGGCTGAATGAGGGTTTTACTGATTATTTCGAGCGTCGTATAATGGAGTCTATAGAAGGTAAGGATTATGCAGATATGCTGTGGGAGCTGGGCTACCAGGATATGGTCACCAATGTGAACGAATTAGGGAAGGATAACAAGGATACATGGTTGAAAATAAATCTGGATGGCCGCGATGCTGATGATGGGTTCTCTGATATACCTTACGAAAAGGGGAGTCATTTCTTAAAACTTATAGAAATAAATGTAGGTCGGGAAAAGTTTGACGCATTTTTGAAAAAGTACTTTGATGAACATGCTTTTAAAACTATAAATACAGAGAATTTCCTCAGCTATTTAAATGCTAATCTTATAAAAGGAGACAGTGCACTTGCTAAAAAATTAGACATCAATGCATGGGTATATGGTCCGGGCATACCTGCCAATTGTCCGCGGGCAGGCTATGTACGGTTTGCAAAAGTAGATGCACAAAACGGAAGGTTTTTGAAAGGCACACCACCTGCACAATTGGATACAACAGGGTGGAGCAGTAACGAGTGGCAGCAATTTTTGCGCAAAATGCCTGACAGCATTACCAGCCAGCAAATGAAACAACTGGACGGAACATTCCACTTCACCCAAACCGGCAACAGCGAAATAGCTGACTTGTGGTTTGTAATGGCCATACATGCAGGCTATGAGCCAGCCTACACTGCTATGGAGCAGTTCCTGGGTAGTGTAGGCCGTCGCAAATTTATAGAACCATTATATGCAGCTATGATGAAAACCCCTAAAGGAAAGGAAATGGCAAAAAAACTGTATGCCAAATACCGCATGAATTATCATCCACTGGCCCAGGCATCTTTGGATAAGGAGATAAAGTAATTTAAATAGAAGGCTTTCCTTGCAGTCTGTTATATAATTAAAAAATGAGCCCCTTTCCCAAAAGAGGCTCATTTTTTATGAATGATTCATAACGCTTTTACTTTTTGCTCCATTCCTCTAGTGTCAGTACATCGGCCTGGCGGGGAAAAACCTTAGTGGTCAATATGTGGTGCACTTCATCATCCATATCAGCGCAACAGTCTGCTAATATGGTCAGGCGGTAGTCCTTGTCTGCTGCTTCTCGGGTAGTTGATAATACTACGCCGCTTGTTGCAATACCGGTAAGTACCAGGTGTTGTATGCCAAATGCCCTTAACACTACTTCAAGATCGCTACCTGTAAAGGCACTCACACGACGTTTTGTGACTGTAATCTCTCCTTCCTGTGGCGCTATATCTGCATGTATCTTCATGAATTCTTCGAAGTTCACAGTGCCAAATCTTCCTTTGCTTTCTGCGAAGCCCTTATTATTCATGCTTATTTCCGGCGCACCCTGTCGGAATCCAACTACTACATATATAATAGGAATGTTTTGTTCACGGGCATAGTTTATAGCTTTTGCCGCATTGCTTACCAAGCTTTTTGCATCAGTAAGCCTACCCAAAATACCTGCCTGCATATCCATTACTAAAAGTGCTGTGTTTTCTGTGTTTTGGTTCATTTTTTTAGTTGTTTTTATGATTACTATTTAATTAAATTTCTTCCAATACTGTTTCTTCCACCTCCTCAATTTGCGCTGTGTTCTTTTTGTTGAGGTAGTCTTTTCTAAGGTATTTAGAAAAAAAGGCAGCAATAACCAGCGCTATGATGCCCTGGCAAAGTATTGCATTGGGTGCACCGATCTGCTGTGATATTACACCTATCAGCAGGCTGCCTATTGGTAACATACCGAAATAGGCCATCGCTACGTAGCTCATCACCCGCCCTCTCATGTTTTTGTCTGAGTTAACCTGTATTATGGTCATGATAATAGTGGTTTGAGACATCATACCAAAACCAGTCAATGTCGCAAAGAGCATAGCAAGCGGAAAGTAATTAATATGAGAAAAGAGCGCCAGGCAAGCACCAAAAATGATAGTATTGCCAAATAATACCACCTTAATGTCTGTACCCTTTTTTAAAGATGCAAGGAAAAAGGAACCAACTACTGCTCCCAGGCCAATGAAGCTGTTTATATACCCGTATGTGGCGGCATTGCCCTTAAAGATCACTTTGGCAAATACAGGCAAGAGCGTGTTATAAGGCAAAACCAGCAAACTTGTCATAGCAAGCATAACCATAATGATGCTTATTGATGGTGTGTTTTTCAGGTAAGCAAAACCTTCTACAAGTTCAGAGGTGATCTTCTTTTTTACTGGGGATGGGGTATAAGCCGGTAACTTCATCAGTAGCAAAGAAGTTATCACCGCTACAAAGCTCAGTGCATTTAAGCTAAAGCAGATACCGGCTCCAAATTTTTCAAGAACAATGCCAGATAATGCAGGGCCGACCAGGCGGGCAAGGTTTACCATAGAGGAGTTGAGCGCGAGCGCATTAGGCAGGTCTGCTTTGTCGGTTATCATTTCATGAACCATTGGTTGTCTCGCCGGTACGTCAAAGGCATTGATTATGCCCAGTAACACACTAAGTGTAAGTATTTCCCATACTTGATAATGCCCGGTAAATATGAGTATGGCCATTAATAACGCCTGCACCAGTGATGCCACCTGGGTAAGCAGTAATACTTTGTAACGGTTATATCTGTCCGATGCAATACCGCCGATCAATGAAAGAAGGAAGGAAGGGAACTGTGCAGCAAATACAGTGAAACCCAGCATAAACGCCGAATGTGTCATAGTATAAACAACCCAGCTAACCCCGGTACGTTGCATCCATGTGCCTATCAAGGATAACGACTGCCCGGAAAAATATAATCTGTAATTGCGGTTTTTGAAAGCCCTGAATGTACTTATCGTCCTATCTATCTTCATAAAGCTGAAGCCTGTTCTTCTCCTGTCTTATTTGTTTAATACCGTTGTTTATCCAGATGACTTAAAACTGCATTTGCTTATCCATAAAGACAACACTTGACAGCCAGCTCATAACTACTATCCCAATGAAAAAGATAACGAGTGATATTGTTTTTTGATTAGATACTTTTCCGGCACGCATTAGCAAGTAACCGATCAAAAAGTTTAAAAGTCCCCAAAATACATTAACTGTTGGCGAAGATGGCCCCCTACCTGGTGGTGTAGCAAATGGAGTAGGGAATACATCGCCTGAAACGCCATGTATAAAATGCGGAACCATGTTAACCATAAACGCACCGGCAAAAAAGCAAGCTATATAGTGATACCATTTCATAAATTGTTCGGTTTAGTGATGCAAAGGTCGCACAAATAGATGGCACAGACCTGTGACAAACGTCACAATCCAGATTGTTAATCCCTTTTCCCACGGATACGGCTTAGCGTTTCGCGGGTTACACCAAGGTACGATGCTATTTGGGATAGGGATATACGTTGCAATAATTCAGGCTTGTTTTCTTCCATGTACCTATAACGCTCAGTTGGGGTGTACATTTTAAATAGTTTATTATGCTCTTCCGAAACAAGAAGCATATGCATAGCTAAACGCCTGATAAAGAGAACGATTTGGGGATGTGAACCAAATTCTTTGACTATTATGTCCAGATTGAAGACCAATACCGACGCTTCTTCTCCGGCTTCAATAGTAAGTTCTGAGGGTTGATGGGTCTTCAGGCTTTTTACGTTCGTAGCAAATTCACCCTCAAGCGTAAAGTTCAGATTGATGGTTATGCCATCTTTATTATACCAGGTGCGTAGGTAGCCTTTTTCAACCAGGTAAAAGGAACGACAAACATCGCCTTCTTTTAATACGGTATCGCCTTTTTTTAGTTGGGTGCTTTGTGCGCAGCTAACGATCAAAGAAAGCTCTTCATCAGATATTCTTTTGGAGACTTTTTTAATATAAGAGTGAAGCTTGCCTTGATCCATTCATGCAAAGATAACTGTACAAATATCTTTATTGTCAACGGCAATTTATTATGTGAATTTAGTGTGGTTTTATTATTTAAAGATCCCGGTCTTCCATCTTCAGCAGCAATAAGTGGTCAAGTGATTCGTTGATCGATGAAGTTTCCTCAATAATTCTTTTAAACGCTTCGGTAGAAATACAAAAGCCATCCGGTACGTGGATTCCTTCGATCATTGAAAGTTCTCCAAGGTTCGCGGGAAATTGAGCCATTCATAAACAAACAAGAAATTCAATAAATAACAAAAGCCGCTCATTGAGCGGCTTTCTTTTTTCCAGTGATTCCGTTGGGACTCGAACCCAAGACCCATACATTAAAAGTGTATTGCTCTACCAACTGAGCTACGAAATCATTCCCTATGTTCTTTCTGAACGGGACGCAAAGATAGGAATATCATTTTCTCTGCAAAATGTTTTTGTGAATTTTTTTAAAAAAATTTGTTGATGGGCCATAGGCGTGCTTATCAAGCTATTCCTGACTTACTAAAAAGCACAAATGATCTTCAGGTTCAGTAACCTTGCAGTCAGGCGATTGGGTACATCATAGCTATTTCCTGTTGTCTGGTCTTGTATATAACTATAAGAAAGGGTATTCTGTATTCCCAATAAATTAAATACCTCAAAGCTTGCCCATATGCTGTGTATGTTGTTGAACAAACTGTGAGAAGGGTGTTGTCTGCGTGCAGCATCCAGCAGCAGGGCTGAAAAGCCTATGTCCACACGTTTATAATCGGGGAGCCTGACTGTGTTGTCAAACAAGTGGCCATTTGGTGCCTCTACTGGTAAACCAGTGGCGTATATAAGGCTCAGGTGCATTTTAAAGTTCTTATTGCGGGGCAGGTAATCTTCAAAATACATGCCTAGCATGAAACGCTGGTCATTAGGCAACGGGAAATAGCCACTGTATATCTGGCTGCTGTCTATAAGCTTTTGCTCTGCTTTTAATATACCTATACTCACCCACGATGTGGCATCTTTAACTATGTCACCATACAGTCGTATTTCGCCGCCATATATCCTGCCTACACCATCGTTCTTGCCTGTATAAACAAGTTGTACATCGTTATAATAATAAGGGTCCTGATCCCATAGGTATTTGTAATAGACCTCTGCCGTAACCTTAAAAGGCCTGTTGTACATTTTGAAATTATAGTTTGCACCAAGTACTGTATGGAATGATTTCTGTGCAAGCAGGTTTTTATTTACATCTCCCACTGCATCGCGCATTTCTCTATAGAACGGCGGCTGTGCATACACACCTGTAGCAAACCTGAACACCACATCGCGTTGCCAATCGGGCCTGTAGGCAAGCTGCATGCGCGGACTAATAACCAGTTCGCTATTGAGATAGCTATAGTTATACCTGGCACCTAAAGCACCTGTAACCCGCGATGAATCGCTGAATTTAAAGTTGTCTTGCACAAAACCGCTCAATCGGGTATAATTAAAATTTGCGGAAGAGTTAAAGAAATAACTCATCAACAGCGAAGCCGGGTTATAAGGCTGGTTGTAGGCCGATGAATCGCGCATTTCCCATTGGTGCAGGTTGTCATTGATGCTGGTAATGTTCACATCGCTGCCCCATGAAAAATAATTGTTTGTTGCGGTGTATGCACCACGAAAACCTATATTCACAACATTTACATTCAGGAAATTGCGGGCATAATCATGTATGAGACCTGTACCAAGATAATCCTTTACCTGGCCAAAATTCTTCTGGCTCTGGTCTGTTTGCAATTCTCCCAATAGGTATTCGCCGCTCTTGTCGTAAGTCTCTTGTTCATTGGTCTGAAAACCTGAAGCAAGGAATTTCCATTTCAACTTATCATTGGGACGGTAGGTGGCAGATATACCTCCAAAACGGCTGTCGAACTGGTCTAGTTCGCTGCCGGTATAAGCCACCTGTAGCTGGTAGGCCTGGTTAACAACGCCAAAGCTGGTTACCTGGCTTTCGGGGTAAAATGTAAAGCGGTTGCGTGCATAATTGCCAATAGCTTCCACTTCCCACTTACTATTGAAACGATAATTAATTAAAAATTGTAAGTCTGTAAATGATGGGTTGTATACACCTTTTATTGGCTGCGACTGCAACAGGTATTGGTTGCTTTTCTGACGTGCACCAATAAGGTAGGTGAGTTTCTGGTTCTTAGATGCGCCTTCCAGGTGCAAACTGGCACCTAATAAGCTCACCATTACGCTACCCGAAAACGTTGTTGGTTTCTTATAGGTTACGTCCAATACGCTGGACATTTTGTCGCCGTACTTAGGTTGGAAACCACCTACAGAGAAGTAAACGTTAGATACAAGGTCGGGGTTGATAAAACTTAATCCTTCTTGTTGCCCCGAACGAACAAGGTATGGACGATAGATCTCAAAATCGTTTACATACACCAGGTTCTCATCGTAACTACCACCCCTTACACTGTATTGCGATGTGAGCTCGTTATTAGAACCCACCATAAGCTTAATGATGCTTTCTATACCACCGCCTGGTGTAGGGATGATATTAGCCTTTGAAGGGTCTATCCCTACGCTGCCTGCTTCGAAAGTGGATCTGTCGTCTTTTTTGATAAAGTCGTGCAGTGTGTTTGTTTTTATTGTCAGCACCACATCCCAGGTTTTAAATTCTCCTGCAATGAAGACCGCGCTTTTATGTTCAGGTTCATAACCGGTAAAAGATGCCACTACTGTTATGCTTTTGCCTGCGGGCACCTGTAGGGTATAGTAACCATTCTTATTGGTATAGGTGCTCAGGTTACTGTTTATTACCGCTATTGTTGCTGCATCAATGGCTGCTCCCTGCTCATCTTTTACTATGCCCGAAATTGTAGCCAGCTGGGCATGACAAAGAAAGCTTGTAAGTATTAAAAGAATGGAAAACCCTAAATGTTTTTTAAGCATACCACAAGCAAACGTTAAAATCGTTTATTTATTTTCAGAACTCTTTTAATGATTTGATAGCATCGGCAGGATTTGCAGCAGAAAATACGGTATTGCCTGCCACAAGTACATCTGCACCATCCTTTATTATAGTTGCCGCATTTTCCAGGGTTACACCTCCATCCACCTCTATAAGGGTGCTTGCTCCTCGGTCATTTATCATCCTTTTGAGCACCATCAATTTATGTGTGGTTTGGTCTATGAATTTCTGGCCACCAAACCCCGGGTTCACACTCATTACACAGACCAGGTCTATGTCGCATAGCACATCTTCAAGCAGGCTTACAGGGGTAGCAGGGTTAATGGCCACACCGGCTTTCATGCCTAAAGATTTTATTACCTGCAGATTGCGGTGCAAGTGTGGCGATACTTCGTAATGTACGGTCAATATATCGGCACCCGCCTTAGCAAAAGCCTCAAAATACTTTTCAGGCTCTACTATCATCAAGTGCACATCAAAAGGTTTTTTTGCGCTTTTTTTCATGGCAGCTATTATAGGCATACCAAAAGTGATGTTGGGTACAAACCTGCCATCCATCACATCCAGATGAAACCAGTCTGCATCGCTATTGTTTACCATTTGTATGTCCTGCTCCAGGTTCAGAAAATTTGACGAGAGCATGGATGGTGCTATTATGGCCATTGTATTGTTTTTTATTATTTACCTGATGTTTTGCTTCATTATTTTACGCCAAGGCGTTTAAGCCCTTGTTTGGCGTCATCATACTTACTATTAAATACAAGTGCCTGCTTGTAGTCATTAATAGCATCTTGTTTCTTGTTCATCATTTCACTGCACAAGCCCCTGCTATAATAAGCCGTTGCATTCGTTGGTTCTATCTGCGTAACCAGGTTGTATTGTCTCCAGGCTTTTTCAACTGAATCTTGCTGCAAAAGGATATAACCGGTATTAAAGTAAGCATTTGCATACTGATTATCGTGCAAAATACAGTTTTTGTAAGCGGCTTTAGCGTTTTCATAATCCTTATTTTCCTGGTAATACACACCTGTTGCATATAAAGGGAATACATCGGCAGTGTCGGCTTTAAAGGCATTTTCAAAATATTTAAGCGCAATGGGGTTGTGCTTTTCGCCATAGAGTTGTCCCAGTTGTATCATAGCTTCTTTATCGTCTGGGCCTTCCTGCAATGCTGTAAGAAAACTGGATATGGCCCTGGCCGTATCTTTAGTTTCTTTATAAATAAGGCCTTTTATAAAGTAGGGTTCGGGATCGTGTACATTTTGGCGAAGCACTATATTCAACTCAGCAAAGGCTTCATTATATTTTTTTGTAAATAAGAACATCTTGGCCACTTTTATACGTGCCTTTGGGTCTTTAGGATTTATGGCAATGGCTTTTTGTATATAGGGTAGCGAGCCTGTAATATCTTTATGGTCGAAAAGCAGGTTGCCAATAGCACTGTAATATTCAGCTTTGCTAGAGTCGAGCAATATGGCTTCTTTATAATCACTTATAGCAAGAGAATCTTTTTTTTGTCTGTGCAGGATGTTACCCCTGTCATAGTACAGCGAAGCATCTTTAGGATTATCTGCTATTTTATCTGAAGCTGTTCTTAGTTCAGGTGTCTGGTATAAAACGTTGCTGGTATCTACGTTTTTTGTGTGGGTATGACAAGAAGTAAAAAGTGCTAGCCCCGCCAATGCAGGAAGCAGTTTTATCCATAAATTCTTCATGGCGCAAACTTAACTGAAATGTGGCAAATACGCATATGCAGTTTTTCGAACTTCGGTATAATTGCATATGCCCTATGGTTCATAATGGGTTGTTAACAGAAACTAAACCAATGGTTAACCGCTTTTAAAGGTGCAGTTAAAGACGCCCAAAAGCTTCAACAGGTGCATCAGGTGTATCATCTTTGTATCAGAAAGTAAAAAACGGCTTTTAAAAATAGCAGGTTATGATACAGAAAGTTTTTATACCGATAGTAGTTAAGATGTACATAGGAATGGGGATCATTCTTTATACCGTTCAGAAGATCAAGCTGGCGATCCGTAAAATGCGGATAGGCAACCACGCTGCTCTGCAAAACTAAAATTGATATTTAGTTTTTGTTGATCAACCCATTGCATATTTTTTTAACAATTCCTGGTCCTTCGTATATAAATCCAGTGTATATTTGAACTAACGCCGCTCCGGCGTTTATTTTTTCCCGGGCATCTTCAGCCGTAAAAATTCCTCCAACTGCCATAATTGGTACTGTCCCGTTGCTTTTTTTGTGTATGTAGCTAATTACCTCAGTAGCTCTTTGGGTCAATGGCTTACCACTGAGTCCGCCGGCTCCAATGTTATCTATCATATTTTGTGGTGTTTCAAGGCCATCCCGGTTAATGGTGGTATTTGTAGCTACTATTCCTTGTATCCCGGTTTGCGTTACTATTTCAATAATATCATCCAATTGCCCGTCTGTAAGATCGGGCGCTATTTTAAGTAGTAATGGTTTCGGGTTCCCTAATTCATTATTTAGTTCCTGGAGCCTTTGCAATAACCTGGTTAAAGGTTCTTTGTCCTGCAGGGCACGCAGGTTGGGAGTATTGGGGCTGCTTACATTCACTACAAAATAATTCACAACAGGGTATAACTCTTTAAAAGAGGCTTCATAGTCGTTTATTGCATCATCATTAGGTGTGTCTTTATTCTTACCGATATTGCCACCTATTATTATTTTCTCTTTGCGGTGGCGCAACTTTTCTGCCGCCGCCGCTGCACCCCCGTTATTAAAGCCCATACGGTTGATGAGCGCTTTATCGGCAGGGAGCCTGAATAGCCGGGGTTGTGGATTGCCAGGCTGTGCTTTAGGGGTAAGGGTACCTATCTCTACAAAGCCGAAGCCAAGGCAGGCAAGGGCATCTGTATATTTTGCATCTTTATCAAATCCGGCAGCCAACCCTACAGGGTTGGGAAAGGTAATACCCCATAACGTACGCTCAAGGGAAGTGTGCTGAACAGAGAATATTGATTTAAGTATATTTCTGGAAAAAGGAATTTTATATGCCCTGTTCAGGTTTTTCATTACCATGTAGTGGACTTTTTCGGGTTCTACAGTAAACAGCGCTTTGCGTACTATTTTATACATAGCCTCAAAGATAACAATTGAATAGCTTTGGTTATTTTAACAAAATTAAATCTCAGAAAAAATCAGCTATAATGTAATTTAGTGCGCTATGCGCATACGTGTATTTATAGGTTGCATATTTATATTGGGTGTTATGAGTACCAGGTTGTGTGCGCAATCTATTGTTGGGGTTGTAGTTGATAATGTGGGCAAGAAGCCAATAAATGATGTGAATATTGAAAATACATATACCGGGTTTGTGATGCTTACTGATGAGCAGGGTAAGTTTTTCATCACTGCATCTAAGGGGCAATTATTAGAATTTAGAAAACCCGGATATAAGACGGTACATGCACGCATACCTGAGGGGGATGTGCCACCATATTTTAAAATAATAATGGAGGCAGGCCCCATGGTGATACCGCCTTACCTGGTAAATAAATATACATCAGACAGCATACGGTATCGTGAATTATATAGCCATGAGCTGAATGTACCTAAGCTTTCAACCTTTGGCTCAATAGAGCATCCTTTCTCTGCCATGAGTAAGAAAAATAGAGAGGTGTGGGCCTTCCAGGATGATTATTACGAAACTGAAAAGCAGAAGTACGTAGATAATCTGTTTAATCCGGCCACTGTAACGAAGCTGACTGGACTTACCGGAGATAGTCTTAATTATTACATGAGGCGCTACCGCCCTACATATGAGCAGGCAAGAGGTATGAGTGAATATGGTTTTTATGCTTACATAAAGCATGCGGCTGATTTGTACCGGGCAAGAGGTACCTATCGCATATCCCGTTAAGGAAAAATTACCAGCGTATTGATTTACTGGATTTTCTAGATATTCCTGTTAGTAAGCTGATTAACAGTGTCTTTATATTGCTCGCTTATAGGTAATTCAAACGCATTTAAGAATAGACTGTTCTTACGAATAGCAGTTACTGAAGCTTTACTAACTATATATGATTTATGAATCCGCATAAAAGCTGAAGATGGGAATATTTCTTCAATGCCCTTCATACTGTACCTTACCAGCAGGGGGCGCCGGGCAGTTACAAAATATATTTTTACATAGTCCTTGATGCTTTCTATGTATGAGACTTCTTCAAAAATTACTTTTACCAAGCTATAGTCTACATGAAAAAAAGCATGATCGGGTTCCGGAGCATTCTTTTGCATAGAATTATAGTATGCTAAGGCCTTATTGCATGCCTTAACAAATCTTTCGTAAGACACCGGTTTCAGCAAATAGTCCAGTACATCTAATTCATATCCCTCTATTGCATAAGATTGGTAAGCCGATATAATAATAAACATCGGTTTTACGGTGAGCGTTTTGATTAGCTGCATGCCCGTAAGGCCTTGCATTTGTATATCGGAAAAAACAATGTCTATTTCATTCTTTTGCAGAATGTCCAATGCCTCCATTGCATTGCTGCACTTTTTTATGAGCTGCAGAAATGAAATCTTACTAACGTAGTCTTCCAGCAAATCAAGGGCTAATGGTTCATCGTCAATAATTATGCACTTCATTTTCTGCCAAATTTATACCTAAGGTACAGCTATACCAGTCATCTATTACGGTAATGTTTAGCGAATGTCGTTTAGGGTATAGCAGCCCTAGCCGCCTTTTTACATTAGCAAGACCTATGCCTTTTGTTTCATCATTACTAGAAGGTAATTGAGGGCTGCATTTATTTTTTATAGTCATCGTAAGCCTCTCCCTGGCATAGTAAACATCAATAGTAATAACCGGATCAGAAATGAGATTATTAATACCGTGTTTAAAAGCATTTTCTATAAAAGGGATGAGTAGCATCGGCTCTATAACGCTGTTGTCGTTTTCTGATATAAATATGTTGGTATTGACTGTCACCTCATTGGAAAACCTTAAAATTTGTAAGTCAATGTAGCTTTTAAGATATTCAATTTCGCGTTCTATAGATATTGTATGGTCTTCAGTTTCATATATCATGTATCTCATGAGATTGGATAGATCAAAAAGCATTTTTTCAAGCTTCTCTGATTTTATACGAGCCAATGAAACCATATTATTTAGTACATTAAAAAGAAAATGTGGACTAATTTGCCATCGCAGGAAGATCAATTCTGTAAGCAAATTCTCAGTTTCTTTTTCTTTTCGCTTTTGTTCCACTTCTATATTTTCCTTTATAAGACTGTAGCAAAACCCCACTAAAATTACAATGGTATAATTGAACAGTTGTATGCCCAATGGCATACCCATATCATTAGGCATCATAAAAGACATAAACAACTTTAGTAGATAATAAAACAATATGAAGCTGCCTAGTTGTATAAGTATATACCTGATGTGCCTTTTCTGTTTTGTGAAAATTTGGGATAAAAATAATATATTAATATAAAATATTGCAACAATGCAAATGTTTGTAACCAATGAGAGATACAACATGTTATCCCTGGCATGCATAGGGGGGGCAAAATGCTCGTTAGGCAAATGTTCATTAAAATGCATGTGCTCATTTCGTTCAATAAAAGGTATAGAAAAAAACACAAGCCAGCATAGAATGTGAATAACTGGTACTACCCAACGCTTATTGCGTGTTGTGAAACTCATTGCCATGTAACTATTGTTTATCCACGTGAAGGAATAAGGTATCTGAATTTATCCCTGTAAATATCCCAACACCATTAGTGATGCCTGTAGAAGGCGTTGACAGATTTTGTGAACTGCTGCTGTTATTATTATACAAAGATGCGTAATCTGCATTGATATGGAATAGGATCAACCTATGATAGCCATAATAAGTAAAATCGCGGGTATTTATATTATATGAAGATCCGGTAGTAGGCGTGTTCCTGAATATCCGTGATGAATCAATGATAGTCATAGTATCATTAATAGGTACTAGGTTGGTTTCCATGTTTTGTACTACTACTACATAATAAGAATTGTCACTATTAGACCATGTGAGTTTTACCGGATCGGCAGGACCGCTACCAGGCATTCCCATGCTAGATGATGAGGATGATGTGATTTGTGTTATAGCTATAGCCGTTGCCGACTGTGCATAGTCGGTCGGTTTAGCAGGTAGTATGGTTGATGCAGTCACTACTTTCCCATTATAAGTAAACTGCAGACTATATTTATTCCCGGCTGTGATTACTAACGACGTGTCTGTGTAAAGACCATTGCCGTTAGATGTAAGGTGGTATATTGTATCATTTGATGTGATGGTAATGTTAAGTGAATCTAAACCAGGTGCAGAATATTGTGTGGATGATGTAGATTCCTGGTGGCTCAGCTGCAGGCTTATGGTATTGCCTGGTATTAGATACGAAGCAATTACCGGGTCTGTATTATACTCAGGTAATGAAGCTTCTTTTTTACATCCGTATATCCAAAGGGTTGCGATAAAAAAGGTTATTATTTTCTTCATATTATCTAAGTTTTAAAGATAAGGTTGGGTTAGGGGTGAAGCTCAGGTAATCTACGTTGGTTTCAACCACATGGCCGCTAACAATAGTGAACTCCTTATACCACACATTTTGCCGGGCATATACATTAAATAGTGATAAACCAACATAGCCAACATCTTTTTTAGCCTCATTGTAAAAATGGTAATTGACAGAGACATCCATCCTGTGATAATCTGGCAACCGCAAGGTGTTTTTTGATGTTATTGTAACGTAGTTCTCTTTAGTGCCATCAAGTAATGTAACACTGTATCCGCCACCAGGCGCTGTATATGGTTTGCCGCTGGCATATATCCATGTTGCGGCAAAATCCCAATGGTTCATTTTGTACATACTCACTACCTTAAATTCATTTCTTACATCATTGTCTGCCGGAAAATACTGGGCGGAATATACCGCAAAATGATCCATAGTTTTGGATAATGTGTAGCTAACCCAACCTGTAAATTTGCGTATTTTTTTCTGAGCCATAAACTCTACGCCTTGTGAGTAGCCGCTACCGGTATAAAAGTTTTGAGTATAATTGATGGTTGATGTTGTGGCAGAATACCGTTCAGTGTACTGCACAATATTATTCAGCGTTTTGTAATAACCTTCTACACCGAATAAATAAGAATTGGTCTCATAGCTTAGTCCCGCTATATAATGCGCGGCATTGCTTACCGGCACCGTTTTCCCGTCTGATAAGACCCAAAACTCACTGCTGCCTGCAGAAATGTCCTCACGTGTTATGCGATTCGCAAATTGGTAATATTCGCCATAAGCTGCTTTAAATGAGAGCTTGCGTGTAATATCATAGTCCAATGCAACTCTTGGTTCAGTATAGGTTTTTGCAGTCAGCCCAAAATAACTAAAACGCATTCCGGTGGTAACGGAAACTTTATCGTTAAAAAATATGAATTTATCTTGTAGATAGCCTCCAACCAAGTCACTGGTATTATGGTTATTAAGCAAAAGTGAAGAGTCGTTTTGCGAATAAGTGTATTTGATGTCGTAGTGCGTACCAAATGCTCCAAATCCTATATGGTTCCATTTTGTAAGTAACCATTCATGATCCGTTCGTAGAGAAATGTCTTTAAGGTTATTATTCTCGAATATTCCTGTTTTTGTAGTTGTCGTGCTACCCTGTTCACCAAAAGAGCCGTTTGTAACACGATTCCTGTCACTGTAAAAATTGGAGTAGCTCAATACGGTATTACTGGTCATTTTCTTATTCCATGTCCGTTGCCAGCCCATACTCATGCCTACATTTCCATAATTGGTTACATCAGTAGTTCCAAAGTTGAGTGATATGCCCATACTAGCCAAGAATGACGGTGTATTAACAGTAAAGCTGTTATTGAGGTCATCTCCGCCACTGAACATACTATATGTGAAAACATCTTTTTTAGTAGGTTTGAATGTAAGTCGGGTATTTAGATCGTAGAAGTATGACTTGGCTTTAGTGGTATTATCTGCGCCACCTGGACCTTGCCCTGATGTACCTGTAGTATTAGAAGAACCTGAACTCTTGTTGAAACTATTAAATATCCAGTTATAGATGGGGCCGTTCCATGAACGCCTGGCTGCAGCTACCAGGGATAGGTTTTCTGTAATGGGTATCTCGGTAAATATATTTGCACTCAACAAGCTTACATCACCGCCCAAATTAAATTGTTTTGTGCTTCCTTCTTTTCCGGTAATATCGGTAACGCTGGATAAACGTCCACCATACTTTGCATCAAAACCTCCTTTGTAAAGTTCAACTTCTTTAACAGCATTAGCATTAAATGCACTGAAAAAGCCATATAGGTGGTCTACCTGGTAAACTGTAAAGCCATCATACATAACCAGGTTTTGATCTGGTGTGCCACCCCGGACGTAAAGCCCTGAAGACGATTCATTAGCGGCACTGATACCCGGCATTAGTTGGAAAGTGCGCATGATATCCTTTTCTCCCACATTTGGTATCTGTTCTAGTTTTTCAGGTGATAGCTTTATTGTGCTGATCGTTTTACTAGACAAGCGCATAAGATCTACTCTGTTTGCGAGAACTGTAGCTTCATCAAGAATATGCTCCGCCTGGTGAAGCCCTATCATGAAATTGGTTTTGCTGCTGTTAGAAGTCAAAAAGATATCAGCAGGCATATAGCCCATATAGGAAACAGATAAGGAAGCCGTATCACTTGGCACATTGTTTAAGGTAAAGGAACCATCTATACCAGATATTGCGGAGATAGATGTGCCTTTAACTGTAACATAAACTCCGGCTAGACTTTCGTTGGTCGAATCATCAACCACATGACCATAAAGCGTAAAATTGAGACTGGATAGTGGTGAGTTGTTTTTTTCTTCCCGGGTATTTGGTAGCGGCTTTTTCTTGATGTTATGTACGTGTCTGGCCTTTACATATATTGTATTAGTACTGTCAATTGTATAGGAAAGATCATTGTTTCTTGTTGTTATCTCAATAGCCAGCGGTGCAGCGATGGCCATATACCAATAAGAAAAGATCAGTGAATTGCAATACGTGGTATCATATACAATGTTGAGCCCATAGTGGTCATGCAGAATATTATATACAGTGTCTAGGTTTTCAATGCTAAAATGTTCATCGATCTTAATATTGTCAAGTTGAGAATATGGCCTTTTTATTTGCTTCTTGAATATCTGAGCATCTGCATGGTTAAATAATATTGTTACAACTGTCAACAAAAATATATACTTCATTTACATCACTTTGGATGTCCAAAGTGCGTATAAATCTATAAACAGATGCTAAAAATGAGACCAAAGCTGAAAAAGTTGCTTCAAAACAATAAATAATTGCAGTTATTATTTGCCATGCACAACAATTATAACACGAGATCTTGATTGATAATTATTGCCTTGATATAAGTTTCGAAATCAGGCAACTATTTGCGCAGCCAGATATCTTTCTTTTACTATTTCCACATGGTGTATAGCATGGCCAACTATGGCAAAGCCCATAGCTCGTGGCGATACTATTGCGCCTCTTGCAGGCCCTTCATTATCCAGCATTTCTATGCTCATACCTTCAAAAAAAGCAATTGTTGCATTTCTTGTGGCCTGCAGTTCGTTAAGTAAATTTTTTATGTCCCTTTCCGTGGCGTTGCTGTTGCTTACAAAAGAATGTGGATCATAAACAGGTACCTCTGTAGCATCTTTTCTTGAGATACGCATAGCACGATAGCAGAAATTTCGCTCACCGTCTATAAGGTGTTGTACTATTTCCTTAATGTTCCACTTGCCTGTATCGTAGCGATACAAAAGTTTTTCTTCAGGCATATGGCTGAAGAGGTTACTAATTTCAGTCCAGTTTTCCTTAAAGGCATTTATAAGGTCGAGATGTTTTACTTTAAATATATACCGGTTGTAAAATCCAAAATCAGATTGGGGTGATGGGGGAGCTATGGGCATAAATAATTTATTGTGCCCTAAAAATAAATAGAAAACAGGCTATCTACCAATAATATTAGTTATCAAAATGTGAATTGACTATAATTAACTGCGAAATCACCCGTGAAGATCAGGCAATTTTCTTTTTGAAAAACTGGTACTGTTGAAAAAGTGTATCGTATAGGTCTTCTATTGTGGGGAATGTTTTTAGTGAATTGGATACACCGTACAAATGACCGCTGATATTAAAATAGGCAATTGCTGTTTGTGGATTTTTAATCCAATGTTTTTCATCTTTAATAGTATAGCCCTCTACTAAAAGGTTTATTCCGTCAAGTTCAAATCGCCAAATCCCGTCGTTATCCTGAATCTTATTAAATCTATACATGAGGTTACAAACAAATGCTGTCATGTTTATGCAAAAATCAGGCTAAGTAATATGGATTTAGCGTTATGTATATGTTATTTATTGGCTATTTTAAGTAGTATTGTTTATGTAAATCTATAAAATATTCATTTTCAATAAATTATGATGTTGTGTTCTTTTTCCGTTCAACTTATTGAAGTAAATTCTTAGAGGAAATTATTTTATTTAATTTTAAATAGATTGAGGAAAAAATTACACAACTTTTAACTCATGTCGCATACTTTTTATTTTTTGTTACGTAATAGCTTATAGATTTTTATAGCACTCATAAGCAAAATCACAAATAAAACAAGACCCAGCACTCCCCAAAATGCACTAAGGCTTTGTTTTACCACAGCAAGCATTACTATCGCTATGAGGAAAATAGTGGCTACCTCGTTCCATATGCGCAACTGCTGTGAAGAGTATTTATAAATGCCCTTTGCTTCCTGCTTGTAGATAATGTGCAACGTAAAGTGGTAGCAATAAAGACCAACCACAAAACAGAGTTTAACTGCTAGCCACGTTGGCAATGTCCCTATCATAAACCACATCCATGGTCCAAAGATGAGTGTGAGTATAGCTGATGGCCATGTAATACCAAACCACAATCTTTTTATCATAAGATTGAATTGGCTGTGCATGGCTTCACGTATGCCGTCAGGTGCGTCATTTGCCTCTGTATTATAAATGAACAATCTTGGCATGTAGAACATACCACTAAACCAGGTAACTATGAAGATAATGTGGAGCGCCTTTATGTAATTGTAATATTCGTACATGTTTTATTTTGTGAGTGCCATCTGTAAGTTATTCTCCCTGAATTGAGTGATCCAGCTTGCAATTGTTTTTACCCATAGTGGATGTATGTTAAGACAAGGTATAAGAGTAAGTGAAATGCCACCTGAGCTGATAAAAGATTCCTTGCCCTGCATGGCTATTTCCTCAAGGGTTTCAAGACAATCACTTACAAATGCCGGACAAACAACTAGTAGTTTCTTTACACCTTCTCCCGGAAGTTCAGTGAGGCGTGCAGCTGTATATGGTTTTATCCATTCTGAACGTCCAAGCCTTGATTGAAAAGAAATTGCATATTTATTTTTAGGAATGTCAAGCGAAGCAGCTACAAGGTTTGCTGTTTGATAGCACTGGTGCCTATAACAAGTAGCATGCGCAGCTGAAGGTACGTTACAGCAATCTGCTACCTTTAGGCAATGGTTATGAGTGGGATCACTTTTTAGCAAATGTCTTTCTGGTATGCCATGAAAGCTGAATAATATCTGGTCGTAGTCCTCATTTAAATAAGGTGCAATACTATCGCGAAGGGCATCTATGTAATTTGTTTCGTTGTAAAAAGGTTTTATTGTTGTTATCTTAAATGGATACTTGCCTTTTGCGTGTATATCTTCTGCATGCACCACAGCTGTTTCGTAGCTGGACATTGCATAGTGTGGATACAAGGGGAGTAGTATTACTTCTTCCGTATCTGGTTGTTTTATTAAAATGTTGTCGTAAGCTTCTTTCATGCCTGGGTTGCCGTAGCGCATAGCTATTTCAACAGGTTCTTGCATTTGTGCCTGCACCAGCTTTTGCAATTGGCGTGTAAGTACAATAAGTGGCGATCCTTCTTTTGTCCATACAGATTTGTAAGCATGTGCTGATTTGGGCGATCGGAAAGGAACAATAATACCATTTACAAGAATAGAGCGCAGCAGGTACGGGGTATCTAACACCCTTTTATCCATCAAAAATTCTTTCAGATAGCTACTTACGTCTTTTACGTTAGTAGTGTCTGGTGAGCCAAGATTCATTAATACAACTGCCCGTTTTATATTGTCTGGCATTTTTTAAACTTATTTTTTGTTAGGCATGTATGTTAAACACGCCCAATTGTTTAACTGCAAATAAAGCAACAATATAAACATGATAAAGTTGTGTTTTTAAAATGACGAACATGTGACACAGAAATTACCTAGCAGGGGCATTGGAAACTACCTTTGCGCAAGCATTCACACTTCACTAACACATGGACAAAGATATCAGGAACATTAATGATTTCAGGATTGTGGGTATCAGTTATAAAAAAACAGATGCAGACATCAGAGGTCAGTTTGCTGTAAATAATGACCAGTACGTTCGTATTTTAACTATAGCGCCACAGTCTGGCATAAAAGAAATATTTATACTTTCTACCTGCAATCGCACCGAAATTTATGGTTTTGCATCTAATTACCGTCAAATGATGGATATGGTTTGTGCAGTTACTGAAGGCGATCCAACCCTTTTTGCAGAACTTGCCTATACTAAAAGCGGCCCCGATGCTATAGAACATCTCTTTAAAGTAAGTGCAGGTCTCGATTCTCAGATACTTGGTGATTATGAAATATTAGGGCAGATAAAAACAGCAGCACGCTTTTCTAAAGAGGCGGGATTTTTTGGTCCGTTTTTGGAAAGGTTGGTAAACAGTGTGCTGCAATCATCAAAAGCTATTAAGACTCACACAGCGCTTAGCGGTGGAACAGTATCTGTATCTTTTGCAGCTATACAATACATAAAAGAGCATGTTACAGATATTGCAAACAAGAAAATTGTATTGTTAGGTACCGGCAAAATGGGCCGTAATACTTGTAAAAACCTGGTGCATTATCTGAATACGAACCGTGTTACGCTCATTAATCGCACAGCGCAAAAGGCTGTACAACTGGCTACAGAACTTAATTTAAGCCATGCTCCGGTTGAGAAAATGGATGAAGAACTGCGTAGTGCTGATGTTATTATTGTTTCTACAAATGCAGCACATCCTGTTGTGTTGGCATCGCATGTAGCTGGCAGTGGTGAAAAAATGATCATAGATCTTTCAGTGCCGTGCAATGTGGAGCCTGCAGCGCAACAAGTACCGGGCGTTACTTTCATAAATATTGATGAATTATCCCGCATAAAAGATAAAACATTAGAAATGCGTCAAGGGGAAGTACCCAAGGCTATCAGCATTATTAATGAACATATTGCCGAATTTGACCAATGGTGCAACATGCGCAAGCATGTACCTATGCTGAAAGAGGTAAAACACAAGCTGAGAGAATTGAATAACGATGCTGGCAATGCGCTGGCATATAGCGGCCCTGATGAGGATGATAAAATACAAAAGGTGCTGAATGTAATGGCCATGAAGATGCGCAGCAAAAACACAATAGGCTGTCATTATATTGAAGCAATAAATGAATTTATAGCGTAATGCCCAAGATAAGAATAGGTACCAGGGAAAGCGAGCTGGCTGTATGGCAGGCAAACCGGGTGAAACAATTACTGGAAGCGGATGGACATGAGGCTGAACTGATTTTTATAAAAAGTGAAGGGGATACAGACCTTAAAACCCCGCTATACGAAATAGGGGTACAGGGCATTTTTACCAGGGCCCTGGATATAGCGCTGCTTAATAATAATATAGATATTGCCGTACACTCTATGAAAGATGTACCCACACAAATGCCAAATGGTATTGTATGTGCATCTATACTAAAGCGTGCATCCTATAAAGATCTTCTTGTTCCCAAAACAGATACTGCATTTTTAGATAGCACATTACCCGCAGTAATAGCTACCAGTAGCATACGCCGCAAAGCACAGTGGCTGAACAGGTATCCAGGTCATACCCTCGAAAATTTGCGTGGAAATGTAAATACCCGTTTGCAAAAGGTGAAGGATAACAATTGGAATGGGGCAATATTTGCGGCCGCAGGCCTGGAACGTATAAACCTGCGTCCTGCAAACGCTATTGAATTGGATTGGATGCTGCCAGCTCCTGCACAAGGCGCTATTATGGTGGTTTGTCGCGCAGATGATAATAACAGTCTCGATGCATGCAGCTCTTTTCACGATAACGAAACCACTTTGTGCACAGGATTGGAAAGAGATTTCCTACGAGCCTTGATGGGCGGCTGTGCCACACCAATAAGTGCTTTAGCGCAAATACAAAATGGGGTAGTTGTATTTGAAGGGAATATATTAAGTGTAGATGGCAGGGAAAAGCTGGAAGTGAAGCGATCTGTTCCGGTAGGTAGTGCGACTAATATTGGTAAAGATGCAGCCGAAGAATTATTACGTAAGGGGGGCAGAGCAATATTGGAAAGCGTTCGCAGTGCTTAATTGAAGCGTTACCTTTGCAGCTTTCAGGTTCATCTCACAAATAAACAAATGGCTTTAGCCAAAAATGGATAGAAACATATTAAGTACGTCGCCTTTACATCAGTCGCTTATAGATAAGCTGGGCGAGCACGGTATATCCGTAGATATTTCGTCCATGATAAATATTGAGCCGGTTAAGTCCGACTCAGTTACTAAGCAATTAAAGGAATTGTTTACACAACAGGCGACTGTTGTATTTACAAGTGTTAATGCAGTAGAGCATGTTATTGCGGCTACGGCAAAAGGTGCCAAGCTCGATTGGCGTATTTTCTGTACCAGTAAGGCTACAGCAGACGCAGTGAAAGATTTTTTTGGAGCAGATAAGATAGTGGCGATGGCCGATAACGCATCAAAACTAGCTGAGAAAATAATTAAGAACAAGTGCAAAAACGTCGTCTTTTTTTGTGGCAATAAGGCGCGGTATGAGCTGCCCGATAAACTAATAAAAGCTAAAATAGCTGTACAGAAAATTGTAGTGTATAATACGGTTGTTACTTCTGCAAAAATGACCAAATTCTACAATGCTATTTTGTTTTTTAGTCCCAGTGGTGTAGATAGTTTCTTAACAGAAAATGAATTTCCTACACGAACTGTTCTATTTGCAATAGGCGATACAACCGCCGATGCTTTAAAAGAAGTGACAAGAAATAGGATAATAATAAGCAGTGTACCCTCAAAGGAAAATATGGTGGAACTGGTTGTTGATTTTTTTGAACAATCTGAAAGCCGGTAAACAATAAATAATGAGTAATTTAAAAAACGACCTTTTATTAAGAGCCTTGCGTGGCGAAGCTGTAGAACGTCCTCCTGTGTGGATGATGCGCCAGGCTGGACGTTACCTGCCTGATTATATAAAGCTGCGTAATCAATATGATTTCTTTACCCGAGTACAGACCCCTGAATTGGCAAGTGCTATTACCTTGCAACCCGTAGATCAGGTAGGTGTGGATGCGGCTATCATATTTTCTGATATACTGGTGATACCGCAAGCTATGGGTATGACTGTGCTGATGGAAGAAGGTAAGGGGCCATTGTTGCCAGACGTGATAAAAACAAAAGCTGATATAGACAATCTGGTAACTGATGGGGTAGAGCATACCTTAAAGTATGTAATGGATGCCTTGTCACTTACAAAGCAGGAACTTAATGGACGTGTACCACTGATAGGCTTTGCCGGCGCCCCATGGACGTTGCTTTGTTACATGGTAGAAGGGAAAGGCAGTAAGTCGTTTGATAAGGCAAAGCAGTTTTGTTTTACTCAACCTGAATTAGCTCATAGTCTGCTGCAGAAGATCACAGATATGACCATTACATACCTGAAAGCCCAGATCAAAGCAGGCGCAGATACGGTGCAGGTTTTCGACAGTTGGAGTGGTATGCTGAGCCCCGCGGATTTCAATAATTTTGCGCGGCCATATTTAATACAAATAGCAGACGCAGTAAGTGAAGATGCACCGGTGATACTATTTCCTAAGGGTAGTTGGTATGCACTGGAAGGCTTGAGTAACAGCAGTGCCGCAGGTTTGGGTATAGATTGGACAGTAACACCACAGTTAGCAAGAAAACTAACAGGGGGTAACATTACACTGCAAGGCAATTTCGATCCTTCCCGTTTATTGGCTCCTATCAGCGAGATCAAGAAGTCGGTGAAGGAAATGATAGATGGTTTTGGTACACAGCGCTATATAGCTAACCTGGGGCATGGCATACTACCTAATGTACCGGTAGATCATGCACGGGCGTTTGTAGATGCCGTGAAAGAATATAGTATGACTACTGCGCAACAGATAGCATAAGGTACGTTTACTTACCCGGATTCCTGATAATTGCGCATTACATCTTTAAGTTATGGAGGCTAAAGAACAGTTTTTAGATTTTGTAAAAAGTTTGCAAAATGAGATCTGCGCGGCGCTTGAAGCTGCAGATGGTAAAGCTCGTTTTGTAGAAGATAAATGGCAGCGCCCGGAAGGCGGTGGTGGCATATCCAGGGTAATAGCCGATGGAAATGTTTTTGAGAAGGGTGGGGTAAATATCTCTGCTGTACATGGCGCTTTACCTGCACCAATGCAGCAATCATTTGGTGTACCTGAGAGTGACTTTTTTGCATGTGGTATATCGTTGGTCATCCACCCGGTTAACCCATTCGTGCCCACCGTGCATGCTAACTGGCGTTACTTCGAGCTGTATAACAAGCAAGGGCAAAAGCTGGATAGCTGGTATGGCGGCGGTAGCGACCTCACTCCTTATTATATATTTGAAGAGGATGGCAAGCATTTCCATACCACTTTAAAAAACGCGATGGATGTTTTTGATAAAGGATACTATCCCAAATTTAAAGTTCAATGTGATACATACTTTGTGAACACTCACAGGAATAATGAGACACGTGGTATTGGAGGCGTATTTTACGATTATCTGCGTCCTAAAGATGAGGTACATGGACAGGAACTATTTACCTTTCAGGAAGCCGTAGGGAAATCATTTCTACCTGCCTACCTACCTATTGTTGAGTGTAGGAAGGATATTCCATATACCGAACGTGAAACGAACTGGCAGGAGATTAGACGAGGACGGTATGTAGAGTTTAACCTGATACATGACAGGGGTACATTGTTTGGCTTAAAGACAAACGGCCGCACTGAAAGCATATTGATGAGTCTGCCTCCGCGTGCGCAGTGGAAATATGATTATCACCCTGAACCTAGTAGTAGGGAAGCTGAATTATTAGAATATTTGAAACCCAGGGATTGGGTGTAATTACTTTGAAAACGTTTTTATGCATTTAATAAGAAGGAACCGAATACTGCGCCAAACTCCTGCTATAAGGGCTATGGTGGCTGAGACAATATTAAAGCCTGCCGACTTTATAGCTCCCCTGTTTATAGTAGAAGGCACTAACGTGCAGGAGCCAATTTCTTCTATGACAGGCTATTACCGCCGCAGCATAGACCTCACAATAAAGGAAGTAAAAGAACTTTGGGCGTTAGGTGTACGGAGCGTGTTATTGTTTATAAAGTGTGATGACAACCTGAAGGATAACAGAGGTACCGAGGCTTTGAATCCTAATGGCCTGATGCAGCGTGCTATAAAGGCTATTAAAGATGCTTGCCCGGATACTATAGTAATGACCGATGTAGCATTAGATCCTTTTTCTGTCTATGGCCACGATGGTATAGTAGAAGGCACTGAAATTGTAAATGACCCTACTGTAGAAGTGCTTGCTGGCATGAGCCTGAGCCATGCGCAGGCAGGAGCTGATTTTGTAGCTCCTAGTGACATGATGGATGGTCGTATTATTGCCATACGCGATATACTGGAAAGTAATGGCTGTACCCGTACAGGTATTATGGCTTATAGCGCCAAGTATGCATCTTGCTTTTACGGTCCCTTCCGCGATGCACTGGATAGTGCGCCGGGTTTTGGTGACAAGAAGACCTACCAGATGGATTATGCCAACCGTATAGAGGCGGTAAAAGAAACCCTCATGGATATAGAGGAAGGTGCAGATATTGTTATGGTAAAGCCTGCAATGGCTTATCTTGACATTATCCGTGAAATAAAGAACGAAGTAACAGTTCCTGTAAGTGCCTACCACGTAAGCGGTGAATACGCCATGATAAAAGCTGCTGCTCAAATGGGCTGGCTGGATGAAAATAAAGCCATACTAGAGTCTATGACCAGCATAAAACGTGCTGGTGCAGACCTTATAGCCACTTACTTTGCTAAAGATGCAGCTATATTGCTGAACGCTTAAAACAATTCATTACAATTCTGAATTACCTTATTTATATGCCTGATACAATAGCTACTCCAACAACTACAGATAAAAGCAAACAACTTTTTGAACGCGCAAAACTATCTATTCCCGGTGGTGTGAATTCTCCCGTGCGTGCTTTTAAAAGCGTAGGCGGTACCCCTCTTTTTATGGAGAAGGCTAAAGGCGCTTACATGTATGATGCTGATGGTAATAAGTATATAGATTATATCAACTCATGGGGGCCAATGATACTTGGTCATGCTTATGAGCCTGTTATCAATGCTATAAAAGACCGTGTAGAACATTCTACATCGTTTGGTGCCCCAACAGAGCTAGAAGTGGAAATGGCGGAGCTTATAAAAAGCATGGCGCCCAATGTGGATCTGGTACGTATGGTAAGCAGTGGTACAGAGGCTTGTATGAGTGCTTTAAGGTTGGCCCGTGGCTATACTGGCCGCAATAAGTTTATAAAGTTCGAAGGGTGCTACCACGGCCACGCAGATGCTTTTTTGGTGAAGGCGGGTAGTGGGGTAGCCACCTTCAATATACAAACAGTGCCGGGCATAACGGCTGGTGTTTCGGCTGATACCTTGACAGCATCTTATAATGACCTTGAAGCCGTTGAGAAATTGGTAAAAGAAAATAAAGGTGAAATAGCGGCTATCATCATAGAACCTGTATGTGGTAATATGGGGTGCATATTGCCATTGCCTGGCTTTCTGGAAGGGCTGCGTAAAATATGTGATCAGGAAGGTATAGTTTATATTTTTGATGAGGTTATGACTGGTTTTCGCCTGGCTGCCGGTGGCGCTCAGGAAAGACTGAATATAAATGCTGATCTGGTTACCTACGGCAAAGTGATTGGCGGAGGCATGCCTGTTGGCGCTTTTGGGGGTAAGAAAGAGATCATGCAGCACATTGCACCGTTGGGCAATGTTTACCAGGCTGGTACGCTAAGTGGTAATCCTATAGCTATGATAGCAGGATACACTATGCTCAAAACATTGAAGGACAATCCGTCTATCTATACACAGCTGGAAGAGAAGACAGCCTTGTTGCACAATGGCCTTGATGAGGTACTGCAAAAGACTGGAGTGCCATATGTCATTAATAGGTTAGGGTCAATGATCAGTGTGCATTTTAGTAAGGTACCTGTGATCAATTTCGATTGTGCTGCGCAGGCCGACAATGCTTTGTTTAATAAGTATTTTCACTTTATGCTGGATAACGGAATATACCTTCCACCTTCAGCATACGAAAGCTGGTTCATTAGCAATGCATTGAGCACAAAAGATATTGAGAAGACTGTATCAGTAACCGAGGCTTTTTTCAGTGTACTATAGTTACGCCAGTTTCTTATTTGCATTACTGGTGTAGTACTGTTCCATCATGTTATATACAGTTTCTTTAAGGGCAGCTGCATCTTTCAGTGTTAGCCCTTCGGTAGAAACCGGGGGGAGGAAATGAAAGTGGATACGCATAGGCCTTGCCCAGAATTTTTTGTTGTGTGGTAATATCTTTCCTGTATTAAATATCAGCGCGGGCATTATAGGTTTTTGTGCCTTTATTGCTGTTATAAATGCACCATCAAAAAAAGGTTGTAGGGGCTTCCCTGTCTTATTCCTGGTTCCTTCAGGGTAAAGGCATAGGTGAATACCCATATCCAGCATTCGCTGCATTTGGGTGAAACTTTCTCTGCGGCTTTCTGTGCTGGTGCGATCTACCAATATAGAGCCTGTTTTATAAATGAGCCCAAATACCGGGGTACGCGACATCTCAATTTTTGCAAGGGTTTTATTGGGGCCAGGTATCCAGGGGGATGATACCGGAACATCTACCAATGAATTATGGTTGATAACAACCACATAATTTTCTCCTTCTTTAAAATATTCGGTGCCTCTTCTTCTAACCGGACAGCCAACAAGTGGCATAAAGACACCCATCCAGAGCCTGAACACGGGATGCAGGTATGCTGATCTTTGGGGCTCCTTCATATAAGATATGATCCATATCGGGATGATCACCACTAGCATAGTGATGATAAACAGCAACAGGAAGTACACCAGGTATAGCGCCCCTAAAATATTTTTTATGACTTTCATTTCTTTCTGTTCAATACGTTTACGACCAATCTATAGGGCGTTCTCCATGTTCTCTTAACCAGTTGTTGGCTTTGCTGAAGTGGTGGCTACCAAAGAACCCGTTGTATGCTGAAAATGGTGAAGGATGTGCTGCTTTTAGTACAAGGTGCTTTGTTGTATCTATCAAATCCTGTTTGCCTTGGGCAAACTTGCCCCACAGCATAAAAACGATCCTATCTCTGTCTTGTGAGATCTTCCTGATAACCGCATCTGTAAAGCGGTGCCAACCTATGGTGCTATGCGAATTAGGTTGATTGGCTTCTACCGTGAGTGACGCATTGAGTAACAATACACCCTGGTTGGCCCAGCGTTCCAGGTTGCCGTTTTGTAATGATATTTCTATTCCAAGGTCTTCCCTGATTTCTTTAAAGATGTTGACAAGAGAGGGTGGGGGCGCAACACCATCCGGTACCGAAAATGATAACCCCATAGCTTGTCCCACATTATGATATGGGTCCTGGCCCAGTATCACCACCTTTACTTTATGAAAAGGGGTATGTTCAAAAGCATTAAAAATGAGTTTCCCAGGAGGGTAAATTACTTTCCCCGCCTTTTTTTCTTCCTTTAGAAAATTAGCTATTTTCTTAAAATAATCTTCATCGAATTCACTTTTCAGCTCTTTCTTCCAGCCTGCTTCTATTTGTACATCCATGGCATTAATGTTATATGGCTGTGTGCTTTAGTTTTTAGATTGAGTGCGCTCAAGTATGCTGAAGCTTCCGCACATGCTGGCATGTTTTTGTTTCTGCTGTAGCACTATCAGGTAAATATCGGTTTTAGTGGGTGTGTAGTCAAACGTTATGTACCCCGGTTCCTCACCACGTTTTATTTCCTTTTTCATAACAGATTTATCGTCTCCGTCAAAAAGCTCAATAGATGACTTTGATGATATTTCGCTACCCATGTATAGCAATTGGTACAAGTGGCCTTTCTCCAGTTTTACTTCAATGCTATAGGGTGTTTCAGACTCCATGCTTACCATTGCATCTTTAAAGACTTTCATGCCTTTTTCAATAAAGCCATGCTTTACGTCGTCTATACGTAACACAATATCTTTGTCAATGCAACCTATAGCTGGCGCGGCCTCTTGCTGGGCAAATGTGATAAATGGTATAAAGGCAATAGCAATAATAATAAAAACGCTCTTCATGTTTATATGATATTTACAGGCAGCAATAAAAGTGGTCAAGGTTACTTAATATCTACGTCCAGTAGTTTCTTCCCTTCAAAAAATCCTTCCAGCCTGTCACCTACATTTACAGCGCCTACACCTGCTGGTGTGCCTGTAAAAATAAGGTCGCCGATATTTAATGTGAAAAATTTGGAAACATATTCTATCACTTTATCAATGCTGAATATCATGTCTTTGGTGTGGCCATCCTGCACCAGGTTGCCATTGTGCTTCAGTTGAAAATTCAGGTCATTCAAATTCATTTCGGGTGTAATTGGCAAAAAATCACCCACAGCGGCAGAATTGTCAAATGCCTTTGCAATTTCCCATGGTAAACCTTTTTGCTGTTGCTTGCGTTGCAGGTCACGGGCTGTAAAATCAATGCCCAGCGTTACTTCATCATAATATTTATCAGCAAATTTTGCCTGTATATAGCGGCCGTTCTTGCATATTTTATATACTATTTCGCATTCATACTGTAGGTCGTCAGTGATTTCTGGGTAGTAAAAGGGTTTCGCAGGCGGCAAAAAAGCATTTTTTGCCTTCATGAAAATTACTGGTTCAGTGGGTATATCATTGTTCAATTCTTTGGCGTGTTCGCTGTAATTTCGCCCTACACAAATTATTTTCATCTTTCCTTTTTTTATGGCCCGTGTAAAAATAAAGTTTCCTGCTGAAATGCCGTTACATACAGTAACAATTCCTGTACGCATAGGCGATGTTAACTATGGTGGCCACGTAGGTAACGATGCTATTCTTTCTATTATACATGAAGCCAGGGTGCAATTATTTAATCACTGGGGTTTCACAGAGTTGAATGCCGGTGGTAATGCACTCATTATGGCCGATGTGATGATAGCTTACCGGGGCGAAGCGTTTTATGGAGATATACTCACTATTAAGCTTTATGTTGAAGAAATTACAGCCCGCTCGTTTGATATATTATACCATATAACAACCCTACGCAATGGGAATATTACCGATATTGTCCATGCCAAAACCGGTTTGGTATGCTACAACTATGAAACCCACAAGACCGAAAATCTGAAACCAGCATTGGAGCATAAGTTAAAAGGCGGCATGTAGTTATCCTTCCCGCCATTCTTTGCCTGTCATGTTCAGGAACACATCTTCCAGGTTGGCGGCTTTCATTGCTTTAGGGCGTTGAAAACCTGTAGCCAATAGTTTATCTATTAACTCGGCAGGTGTGCTCAGCGCTATCATTTCGCCGCTGTCTATGATGGCAACACGCTCGCATAGTTCTTCGGCCTCATCCATGTAGTGAGTAGTGATAACAACGGTACAGCCACGCTCACGTAGTTGTTTAATGAGGTCCCAAAGGTTACGGCGCGCCTGCGGATCAAGTCCTGTTGTAGGCTCATCCAGGAATATAAGTTTGGGTTCGTTAATAAGCGTTGTAGCTATTGAAAACCGTTGCTTCTGTCCGCCGCTTAATTGTTTAAATTTGTTCTTGGCTTTTTCGCGCAGGTTCACAGTATCCAGCAATGCCATAGGATCGGTATCGCGATTGTACAGGCCGGCAAAGAGATTGATGATTTGTTTGAGGTTAAGGTTTGGATAATAACCAGCCGCCTGCAGTTGTACGCCTATTATATTCTTAATGGCTTGTGGCTCCTTATCCAGGTCCATACCATCTATAAACACTTGTCCTGATGTTTTTTCACGCAGGGTCTCCATGATCTCCAGCGTAGTTGTTTTACCGGCTCCGTTAGGCCCCAGTAAGCCAAATATCTCCCCTTCCTTCACGTCAAAACTGATGCCTTTCACAGCAGTGAAATCACCATATTTTTTTACCAGGTTATCTACTTTTATTATATGGTTGCTCATATTGAGTATCTATTTTTGAACTAATTACAGTACAGCAATCTTTCCATTGCAAATTACTTACAATTTGTCCAGCAGAAAGCAAGAACGGTTCAATTTGCCCTGAAAATCGAATGGGGTAGTGGCTTTGGTTATGTCTTTTATGTTGAAAACGGGTATCGCCTCGCGGTCCAGCACGAAATTCCGGTAGTTATTACTGAAGTAAATTTTCCCTGCATCTGTTGATGCTTTAAGCAGTTTTTTCAACAATGCTACATGGTCTCTTTGCACATCAAAGTCGCCTTCCATTCGCTTACTGTTCGAGAATGTGGGCGGATCGCAAACAATAAGATCGTAAGTGTTGGCTGGTATATCATTTATAAAATCCAACACATCTGTATGTATAAAATCGTGCTGGGTATCTTTATACAGCTTGTTGTACTGCATGTTTCGCTTAGCCCAGTTAAGGTAGGTTTTCGAAATATCTACCGACGTAACAGTTGCTGCGCCACCGGCTGCAGCATACACGCTAAACGACCCCGTGTAGCAAAACAGGTTGAGGACGTGTTTGCCTTTAGCCTCGTCGCGCACCATGCCGCGGGTAATGCGGTGATCGAGGAATAGCCCCGTATCCAGGTAGTCTGTAAGGTTGATGATAAAGCTTTGGCCACCCTCCGGTACAATACGCTCTTCTTTCCGCTCATCAAACTTCTCATATTGGCCCTGCCTGCCTGCTTTGCGCATGCGTTCCTTCATAAATATCACATCTGGCAATATCTGCAACACATCGGCTAGTATCTGTCGGCATTGCTGCAGCCAGGCATCGTGTGCATCATCTTCCATGCCGTGTTTGCGCTTGTATTCTGCAGCATGCACAGCTCCATTGTACCACTCTATAGCAAAAGGGAATTCGGGCAGGTCGTGATCGTAAAACCGGAAGCACGCCACATCCTGATTGCGCGCCAGCTTGCTGTAGTGCTTGTACACCTTGCGCATGCGGTTCTCAAACATCAGGAATTTATCGTCTGTACTCAAAAAAAATGTTGGATTGTTAGCAGCAAAAATAGCGAGTATTCCGTAGATACTATTTTCTGTTTTAGTATCGTCTTCTGAAAAAAAGTATAAGACTTTTTTCTAAAAATGAGATAATGCATTATCTTTGCTCTCCGTTAAAAGGAACACTGTCCGATTGTGTAATGGTAGCACAACAGATTCTGGTTCTGTTTGTCTTGGTTCGAGTCCAGGTCGGATAACATACAAAGTAAAACCCGCTACTGTAGCGGGTTTTGTTATTTTGCAGATTATAAATGATTTGTAATCACTTGATTTTCAGTATTGGCTGGTTCGAATCCAGATGGGTTTTATTTGAAAATGAAAGCCGTTGTAGGGGATGTTATAGAATCTTTGCATCCTCAATTGCGAGAGAACTCGACAATTTACGGAAAGCATTTAGCTGTTCTTGTAATGTTGCGGCAACTTGCTCGGCTGTGCCGATTGCGTCTACTCCCGCTATGAAGCGATGTGGTGGCTTTTCTAAGCTTGAGACAGTAATTAGTGCATTAGCAAGTTTAACCGGGTCGCCAGATTGTTGACCGTTTGCGCCTTTCCAAAACGCCAATTGTTGCTTTCTACCTTCGTCATAATCCGCTATTTCGTTTGCGCTATATTTTGTTGATTCTTCAGTCAACAATTCTGTGCGAAAAAAACCGGGATTAACGATGGTTGTTGTGATACCAAATTGTTCAACCTCAGTTTGAAGTGATTCCATCCAACCTTCAATGCCGAATTTAGAAGCCGCATATGCAGAACAGAAGGTATAACCAGTGAGGCCTGCTGTCGATGAGATTGTTATGATATGCCCTGAATGCTGTTTACGCATGACTGGTAAGACCGCTTTGGTGACTTTCATCGGGCCATACAAACTGGTTGCTAATTGGTTTTCAATTTCTTCCATAGACAATTCTTCAAAATAGCCGGCATTGAAATTTGCAGCGTTGTTGACCAATACATCTATTTGCCCGAATTTCTCAATCGCTGCTTTTACGGCCGCCTCTGCGTCTGCAGATTGGGTGATATCGAGTTTTACTGTAAGCAAGTTCTCGGATTCTCCAAGTGCCCTTTTGACCTTGTCAGTGTTGCGGCCTGTTGCCACTACTTTGTAGCCTGCCGCTAACGCAGCTATAGAAATATCCATACCCAGGCCGCGACCTGCGCCCGTAATGAACCAAACTTTGTTACTCATGTTATACTCGCTTTATGTTACTTGAAATTATTATATTGTTCATCCGTCACAGGTTCAAGCCAATTTACAACTCCTTTTTCCGTATTAATGCCAATTGCGTAATGCGCAAATCTTGAATCAGGTGAAGCGCCGTGCCAGTGTTTAACACCCGGCAAAACATTTACCACGTCACCAACTTTTATCTCGCGGATTGGTGAACCTTCTTCCTGGTAATAACCAACACCATTAGTCACGATCAGGATCTGGTTGCTTGGATGCGTATGCCAGTTGTTACGTGCACCAGGCTCAAACCTGACATCCCCGATATTGCAATTCGTGTTTTCATCTGGCGTAACCAGCATTTTTAACCACGCCGTACCGGTAAAATATTGGGCTAATACCGGGCCGAATCCTTCGGGTGTGGTCTGTATATTTTCTGTATTTTCCATTGCTCTAATGATTGCCTTTTTAAAATGTATAGTCAATTGAACTCATATGCGCTTCGCCCATGCGATCTCCATATACGGGGAACTTTGAAAGACTAGTATCCATCGCCTGAACATCATCTTTGGTTAGGTGGATATTTTGTGCGCCAAGATTTTCTAATAAATGTGTTTCGGTACGGGTGCCGGGAATAGGAACTATGCTTGGGCTTTTTGCCATCAGCCAGGCGAGGGCAATTTGCGAAGGCGTTGCGTTCTTTTTTGCAGCATAATCTTTCAGCCATTCGATGATAGGCATGTTCAGCGGCAAAAATTCTTTCGAGTAACGAGGAAATCCGGCTCTAAAATCTGATTTTTCGTCATATTTTGTAGTAGTATCATACTTGCCAGTTAAAAAGCCCGCGCCAACAGGCGACCAGGGCACAAAGCCAATGCCCAGTTCTTCACAGGTTTTTAGAACTCCGTTTAGTTCTACATTGCGTGTCCATAAAGAATATTCAGATTGTACAGCTGTTACCGCCTGAACTGCGTGTGCGCGGCGAATTGTTTTCACACTCGCCTCGGATAAGCCAAAATGCAGGACTTTTCCTTGCTGGATCAGTTCTTTGATAGTGCCCGCTACCTCTTCAATGGGCACATTGGGATCAACGCGATGCTGATAGTACAAATCAATATGATCTGTTCGGAGACGTTTTAAAGATTCCTCAACCACTCTTTTGATCCGTTCCGGGCGACTATCCAAAGCCACTGTACCATCAATAGCAAAGCCGAATTTGGTGGCGATCTTCACCTGGTCACGAAAAGGCTGTAGCGCTTCGCCGACCAATGTTTCATCTATGTACGGACCGTAAACTTCGGCTGTATCAAAAAACGTAATACCGTTTTCAAATGCTTTACGAATTGTTGCAATTGATTGCTGATGATCCGCTGGCGGGTTATAATTACCGGCCATATTCATACATCCAAGTCCGATTTCAGATACTTCCAGAGTACCCAATTTTCTTGTTTTCATACTATTGTTCTCTTTAATTTTATTGGAATAAATTGGAGAAGCACCCCATGATAATGGCGCGATTGCCAGACCGGCAGCCACAAGAGCTGACATAGCGAGAAAGTCGCGACGACTTATATCGCTTCTATTCCCACACATCATTTCGCCTTCCGGTACTTGCATCCTTTTCATGATACAAAGGTCACCTTCATGATATTATAGAAATAAAGAAAAACAAAGGGAAAAGTATAAATATCAAAGATGAGCAGCTCTTATCGCCTTGGGGACAAAACCCGTCTTCTTTTTAAAGAAGTTATTGAAGTAGGTAGGATATTCAAAGCCCAATGCATAAGCGACCTCAGCAATATTCCAATCAGTATGTTGCAACAGCGCTTTTGCTTCGCCTATAATTCTTTCGGAAATATGCGCTGTCGTGGGCTTGCCAGTCACTTCTTTTACTGCGCTATTTAGATAGTTGATGTGTACAGATAAATGTTTGGCATAGTCCTGGGCTGTCTTTAGTTCCAGCGGATGTGCGGTGTTTTCGATGGGAAACTGTCTTTCCAGCAATTCAAGAAATACCGCCGTAATTCTTTCAGCGGCATTTTTGTGTTTTGCATCGGTTTCTAATGGCTGCATTTTCATCGCCTCATGAATGATCAGGTTGATATAATTGCGTATCAAATCATCCTTAAAGCTATAATCCGTGTTTTGTTCGTCAATCATCTTCTCGAATAGTCTTGAAAGATTTTCCTGTTGCTCAATAGTCAAGTTGAAAATTGGTGTGCCGCCTAATTTAAACAAAGGAGAATGCTGCAAACTCTCAGAACGTTCACTATGTTTTATAAATTCCTCTGTAAACAAGCAGGTGTAACCATGGTGTACTGTGGTAATGGCTTCGCAAGAATAAGGTATGCGCGGGTTGCCAAAAAATAAAAAGGCATCATCCGTTTCAATACTGCGGTCAGCATAATAGAACGCGAACTTCCCTACAGTAATGTTGATTTTATAAAAGTCTTTGCGGCTGTAGCTGTGTCCACCTGAACTGCTATCGGTTTTATAGACTTTAAAACCTTTGAGTTTTAGCTCTGAATTGAAATCAGAAGTCGGTGTGCTCCGTTGCTTATCCATTCTCCAAAGTTAAGAAAAACAAATGCACTGCTACTGAATTTTGAAATTCCTACACCCTGATCTTTTTTGAAGTGATTTAGAAAATGGTACGAGAGTAGTACCCCAAAATTTCACTATTAGACTGCAATTTTCTTTAAATCGCTAATGAATTGGTTCGAGTCCAGGTCGGGATAACACAGAAAAGTAAAACCCGCTCTACGAGCGGGTTTTACTTTTTCAATCTCTTTTACTTAATTGTAATACTTGATTTTCAATGGTGCTTGGTTCGAGTCCAGAAGGCTGTGTCATAGACATCAAATCGTTGTCAATTTAAATTCCGGTAGTCATTTGGCGCAGTACCCACCTTCTGTTTGAAAAGTCGGGTAAAATGCTGTGGGTACTTGAAGCCCAAGCCATAGGCTATCTGACTAATCGATTGATCGGTGTCAAATACTCTGTCCTTCGCGATCTCTATCACTTTTGAGTGAATATAATCTTGTGCAGATTGCCCGGTTTCTTTTTTAATTAGGTCACCAAAGTAGTTTGGCGATACGCCCAATTCTATCGCACATGACTTTACCGTAGGCAATCCTTCGGTGAGTGGCTTGCTTGAAGCAAAATAGTCATGCAGCAAGTGTTCAAATCGTTCTACCAAACCTTTATGTTCGGTATCGCGCGTTATAAATTGCCTGTCGTAAAATCGGGTGCAGTAATTCAGGAATAACTCAATGTTGGACGCGATCAGTGTTTTGCTGTGCTTATCTATAGATCGCTCCAGCTCGTATTCGATCTTCTTAAAGCAATCTACAACGATCTGCCGCTCTCGCTCAGAAAGGTGCAGTGCCTCATTCACATCGTAAGAAAAGAAAGAGTAATCGCGTATATGTTTGGCTAAAGGTGTGCCAATGAGCAGATCGGGATGAAAAAGCAGCGCCCAGCCTTTCGCTGCAAAATTCGTTGCGTTGTTCTGGACTTCTATTACCTGACCGGGGCCTGTGAATACCAGCGTGCCTTCCTGGTAATCATAAGTCTTACGCCCGTATTTCAATTCACCGCAATTTAATTCCTTCAAGTAGATCGCATACAGCCCAAAATTGATTGCTTGGGCAGGCATTGCCTGGGCTTTGGATAGGTCAATGACTGTCACCAACGGGTGCAGCGTTTCTACACCGCGCATGGCATTATATTGTGCAACACTTTCCAGTTTCAGGATCGTTTTCATTTTCGGCATTTTGTCTCCTGCAAATTTACTTTATTCCCATGCGGTTCTATCATCATATAGGGTCAATCAGTGAATTTGGTATGTAATTCAGGAATGCGTATAAGGATTAACTCCTATGCCTGTCCGACCTTTGCGGTATCATTATTTCAAATAAAAATAGCTACAAAGAACATTTAGTTAAAATCAACTAAAAAGATAAAGAAAACGATTATGAAAGCTAACAAAGAAGTTGTCGTTCTTATCGGTTCAGGATCGATCGGCGTTGCCATTGCCCGCCGCGTTGGTGTGGGCAAACATATATTACTGGCAGATCTTCGCAAGGAAAACGCCGATGCCCCTGCAAAAGTAATGAGCGAAGCAGGTTATGAAGTTAGTACAACGGTGGTTGATATATCATCTAAAGACTCAATCCGTGATCTTGTCAAAAAAGCAACTGCTTTGGGTGATGTTACAAGGCTTATTCACGCTGCTGGGGTGTCGCCATCACAAGCTGCACCTGCTACAATTCTCCATGTTGATTTGTATGGCACTGCACTGATACTGGAAGAATTCGGTAAGGTCATCGCCAAAGGCGGTTCAGGCGTGGTGATCGCATCCCAGTCGGGGCACCGTTTACCTGCTTTAACACCTGAACAGGATAAAGCTTTGGCAACCACACCGACAGAAGACTTGCTGTCGCTGCCGATGCTGCAAGCCGATAGGGTAACTGACCCGCTCAATGCCTATCAGATCGCCAAACGCGGCAATACGCTTCGTGTAATGGCTGAGGCAGTTAAATGGGGTAAATGCGGTGCAAGAATAAATGCCATTAGCCCGGGAATCATCATCACACCACTGGCCAAAGATGAACTCGACGGACCTCGCGGTGATGGTTACCGTAAAATGATCGAAACCAGTGCTGCAGGGCGGGCAGGGACACCGGATGAGATTGCCAACGTTGCAGCATTACTAATGGGTGCAGACGGCACATTTATCACCGGTAGCGATTTCCTGATGGACGGCGGTGTTACCGCTGCCTATTGGTACGGAGAACTCGCAGCAAAATAATCAGACCCCCATAAAGAAATAATTCATGAAGAATGTAATCATCATCGGTGCCAGTGGCAGCCTTGCGAAATATGTGATCGAAGCGCTGAAGGTGTCAGATGACATACAACTCACCCTTTTTCTGCGTAATAAAGGCAGGCTGTCAAAAACATTAGCAGAAGGATGCCACATTATTGAAGGGGATGCGACAAGTTATAGGGATGTGAAAGAGGCAGTGGATGGTCAGGATATCGTCTATGTGAACCTTGCGGGAAACTTAGAAGCTATGGCTGCGAATATTGTCAAAGCTATGAAGGATATGGGTGTAAAGCGCATCATTGCAATAAGTTCCATCGGCATCTATGAAACGCCGTTAAAGCCCGTTCTTGTTCCCTACAGGAAACTGGCTGATATTATCGAGGCATCAGGACTGGATTATACTATCCTGCGCCCTGACTGGTTTACCGATAGCAATGAAATAGAATACGCGATCACTAAAAAAGGTGAGCCTGAAACCGGCTCGGCATTGTCAAGAAAAAGCATTGCCGCCTTTGTCGCTACCATCATTAAAAATCCGAAACTGCACACGAACGCAAATCTGGGCATTAGCAAACCTGATTAATCAATAAAGGAGATAAAAAATGGAAATTCAAGAATTAGAACAAGCAGGCTTTAAGCCAGCCCCTGCAGAATACTTCAGCGGAAAAGCATTTGTAAAACCATTGGTAACGGCTGATACAGTCACCAACTGTAATGTGAGCGATGTTTACTTTGAGGCGGGGTGCCGTAACAACTGGCATACCCATCCATCCAACCAGATCCTGATCGTAAAGGAAGGTACTTGTTATTACCAGGAAGAAGGGAAGCCGGTGCAGCATATTCCGACAGGTGGGGTCATCAATGTTCTGCCAGGCATTAAACACTGGCACGGAGCATCACCGGATGCACCAATGGTGCATATTGCTATCAACATCAACACTGAAAAAGGTGTCGTTAACTGGCTAGAGCCGGTTACGGACGAGCAGGTTCGTTAAATTATTAAACTCAAACAAAATAACAACAGACCGTAAAGCAAAATGGAAACAAAAACCATCAAAGCCTTTGGCGCAGAAGCAGCTAAAGCACCACTACAGGAAATGACTATTCAGCGCCGTGCAGTTGCGGCGCACGATGTAGAGATTGAGATATTATTCTGCGGAATTTGCCACTCTGATCTGCATCAAGTCCATGATGATTTCGGCGGAGCTAATTTCCCGATGGTTCCGGGCCATGAAATGGTGGGCCGTGTCATTGCAGTAGGCAACCATGTTAAGAAATTTAAAGTGGGTGATCTGGCAGGCGTAGGCTGTATCGTAGATAGCTGCCGCGAGTGCGAATACTGCAAGGGAGATTTGGAAATGTTCTGTAAGGTGGAAACGACCATGTCGTTTAACTCTCCCGATAGAAGATCAGGTGGCTTCACTTATGGCGGTTACTCTGAAAGTATCGTAACCGATGAAAATTATGTATTGCATATTCCCGAAAGTTTAGACCTGGCTGCAGCGGCACCATTACTTTGCGCGGGTATAACCGTGTATTCTCCATTTAAACACTGGAACGTTGGACCCGGTAAAAAAGTGGGTGTATTGGGAATTGGTGGCCTCGGCCATGTCGGAATAAAGATCGCGAAGGCTTTAGGCGCTCATGTTGTGGTATTTACGACTTCGGAAAAGAAATTTGACGATGCTAAACGTTTAGGAGCAGATGAAGCCGTTTTGTCTACCGATGCAAACCAAATGGCAAAGTATCACAGCAGCCTTGATATGATCCTGGACACAGTTTCAGCAAAGCACGATATCAATGTCTACCTTAACCTGCTTAGGGTTGACGGCACTGTGGTATTGGTAGGCCTGCCCCCAGAACAATTGCAAATTGGTGCATTCAACGTCATCAAAGGTCGTCGTAGTTTTTCAGGTTCTAATATTGGTGGTATTGCTGAAACACAGGAAATGTTAGAATTCTGCGCGGAACACAATATTACTGCCGACATTGAGCTGACCAAAATGCAGGACATCAACGAAGCGTATGAGCGTTTAGAAAAAGGCGACGTACACTATCGCTTTGTGATCGATATGGCGTCGTTGAAATCTTAAATGATAAGCTCGGCTATGTAAGGTTTCAGTGGGATCAAACCGCTATTTTCTTCAAATCCTCCACAAACCGGTTCGAAAAAAGTCCAGGTCGATTAACTTTTGCCCCGCATTGCGGAGCTTTTTTTCATACGGGTTCGATTCCCGCATGTGCCACATATCGTTGAGGGTTGGAATACGGCAATTGGAGACTGCCGGCCGCTGAAGACATACTCAGAGACACGCCTATATGCTTACATTTGCTGGTAAATACTAAGCTGCTAATGAAAAAAATAGGATTTTTGTCATTCGGGCACTGGGCCGACCATCCATCGTATAAAACACGCACCGCGAGTGACACTCTGCTGCAGTCGATAGATCTGGCTGTTGCCGCGGAAGAGATCGGTTTGGACGGAGCTTATTTCCGGGTCCATCATTTTGCGCACCAACTGGCTTCGCCATTTCCTTTGCTTGCTGCTATCGGCGCTAAAACCAGCAAAATAGAGATAGGAACAGGTGTTATCGATATGCGCTATGAGAACCCAATGTATATGGTGGAAGATGCTGGCGCGGCCGACCTGATCTCGCGCGGCCGCTTGCAATTAGGCATCAGCCGGGGATCGCCCGAGCAGGTCATCGAAGGCTGGCGCTACTTCGGTTATCAACCTGGTGAAGGTAAGGACGATGCTGATATGGGGCGTCGAAAGGCGTTGGAATTTTTAGACAAACTAAAAGGCGAAGGATTTGCAATACCTAACCCCCGTCCTATGTTTCCGAATCCCCCGGGCTTGTTACGCCTGGAGCCGCATTCCGACGGGTTGCGGGAACGTATCTGGTGGGGCGCGGCCTCTAATGCCACCGCTGTCTGGGCAGCCGAGAACGGCATGAACCTGCAAAGTTCTACCCTGAAGTTTGACGAAAGCGGTAAACCTTTCCATATCCAGCAGGCAGAACAGATCAGGTTATATAAAGAGGCCTGGAAAAAAGCCGGGCACCAACGTGAACCAAGGGTGTCGGTAAGCCGTTCCATTTTTGCGCTCGTAACAGAGCAAGATAGATATTACTTTGGGCGGCAGGGAAAGGAGGCTGATACTTTTGGTTACATTGAGGCTGATCAAAGGGCTGTCTTCGGGAGAGGCTATGCAGCCGAACCGCGCCAGCTCATCAAAGAATTGGCCCAGGATGAAGCAATACAAGAAGCTGATACCTTACTTCTGACCATCCCGAACACTTTGGGCGTTGATTATAATATTCATGTGCTGTCTGCTATATTGGAGCATGTAGCCCCTGCACTGGGTTGGCGTTGAATGTTGCCAATTACGATTTACGTTGGATACCGCTTCCATGCGACACCATCCTTTAAACACGAAATCGACACATCTGGTCCTGGCCCCGCTTATGCGGGGCTTTTTGTTTTTAAGCAATTTAATCGTGGCAGCACCACAATCTGTAGCGGCCACTAAAAGTTCCTCATCCCACACATTATTTTCAAAGAAAATGTATATTTAACCTGCAGTATATTTTTGTGCAAAAAATACTATAGATATGAGGTTAACCAAACAACTGGTATTGGCTACAGGAGCAGGGTTATTATTTTTTGGTACTATGCTTACCGTTAGCTCCTGCAAAAAAAGCAGCACCACCCCTAAAACTCCTACACCGGTTGCTTACGACAGCCTGGCGCATCTTGTTGCATACAAGAATAGCGTGCACCCAATTTTTGTTGGTTACCTGGTGGGCGATGGAAACGACCCGGTACCTAGTTACAACCCGGCAACTGCGCCTGATAGTGTAGACTATCTGGAATTTTTTGCGGGCAGGGATGCTAATGTTGCAGACTGGCGTGCCGCACAGGCAAAGGGAACTAAAATAGTTCCCTGTCATTTTATATCAGATGCTTATTTCGATGGCTCTGCAAAAGATCCCGCAACCCAGGCGCCAGGCTATGTTAATCCCTCAGGCTTCGATCAGTCTCATTCCACCGCAACCAGCACTTATTATCACTGGGCCAGAGATACGTATAACAATGAGATCGTATCACAGAAGCTGGATGGTTTAGACCTGGACATTGAATCGGGTACATTTGGCGGCGACGTGCAGCGCACTGCTGCCAATGGCGATAGCCTGGTAGTGGCCATTGCCCGTTATTATGGTCCTAAGTGCACACAATGCAGTGTGATGAATTCTGCCGGACAAAAACCGGTGTTCTTTTACGATACAGATGGATCAAGCGGCCTTGAAAGCACTATGTATACACCCAATAAAGACAATTATAGTTATGTGCTGTTTCAGTCGTATACTACGGGCGCCCATTACTGGAGTGGTGCCGGTATCGCAAGTTTCGGCCCTCTGGTGACCACCTATGGCGCAGACAAACTGGTATTCCTGGTAAATGGCGACAGCTTTATATATCCTGACGGTACACAAGACCAGCCACATGGCGATTCTATAGCTACAGCCAACCTGTATAGCTATGCTACATGGGTAAAGCAAAATAATGCAGCAGGCGTGGGTGCATATCGCATGAGCCGCGACTACAACCATACACCATCATTTGCAGTGAGCAAGCACGCTATACAACTAATGAACCCGGCACAGTAGATGAGATAGCAAGCGCTTGTGATTTCTTCAAATCTTCCACAAAAACGGTTCCAAAAAACAATATGCGGTAACTTTTAGCCCCGCAAATGCGGGGCTTTTTTTGCGTCGTACGGGTTCGATTGCCGCACATGTTAACATTGAAAGAGTTCGTAATTGGGAAGGCTTTTCTATAATAGTCCATCCCCGTCTTCGCTAAATATGGTGACTGGTTTAGACATTCTGTGATTAAATAAACTTCCTTTTATTTGTTGATATCCAGTATCGCATTTAGAAATTCGTTCTTTTTTCTTTGTGATACCACTATTTCTTTTTTGTCGCTCATAGTTATAATTCCCCCGCGTCCTTTCTGATACCTTCTTACAAAAGCTTTATTGATTAAATGGTGATGATGGACTCGGACAAACCCCATGGGTTTTAATTTTTCCTCAAAGCTTCCTAAGGTATGACATACCAAAACCTTAGTGTTATCAGTAAAATAAAAAAAAGTATAATTAGCTTCGGCTTCGCAACGAACAACATCTTGTATATTAACATATATAAGGCCATCACTTACTGGCAAAGCTATTTTAGGTGCCGTATTGGGATAGTTAATATTCCTGATTAAGGTATCAAAATTATCTACTACTGTTTGCTGATCGATACGCTTTTTAACCTTGTCCACGGTAAAAATCAGATCATCAATACTTATTGGTTTCAAAATATAATCTAATGCACCATGCCTTAACGCCTTTAAAGCAAATTGATCATAAGCTGTAACAAATACAACCTGAAATGAAGGATTCGGAATGCGTGAGAATATCTTAAACCCGTCTTCATTTGGCATATTTATATCTAGGAAAACCAGCTTGGGCTCATGCTCATGAATAAGCGTTGTTGCTTCCTCAACAGAATTACCCTCCCCTATTACATTTACCGATGGGCAATATTTAGCTAATATTTTCTTCAGAGAATTTCTGCAATCTTGTTCGTCATCAATAACAATTGTGCTTATTTTATCCTTATCCATTTTGATTTGTTTTTAAAGGGATAAATATCTTCACTATCGTACCAGATTGACTTCTGTCAATTTCACTTTTATCTGTCACAGTCACTTTTATATCTATATTATATATTTTATTTATAACGTCTATTCGCTCCTGTGTTATAGCCATTCCAAGCGATTTTTTATATTCACTACCTAAGTTAGTATTTTTAGAGGCATTAATACCTATACCATCATCATTAACTTCACACACAAGCGTTTCTTTATCCAGTTTAAATGCAATTAGTAAGTTGCCGATTTTTCCTGTGTTTGTTAATCCATGATTAATGGCATTTTCTACATAAGGCTGAATAACCATAGCTGGAATAACTATGGAATTATAACTTTCATCAAATATTATTGTATAATCAAAGAGCTTGTTGGCTCTCATTTTTTCCAATTCTACATATAGCCTTATCGTTTCTATTTCTTCTGTTAGTGATATCCAGTGTTCCCTTGAATTATTTAATATCTTCCTTATCAGGGTTGCGAAAGTGGTTAAATATTTGTTGGCAGTTCTTTCATCATTATTACTATAATAATTGTGTATTGAATTGAGTACATTAAAAATAAAATGTGGATTTATCTGTGCCCTAAGTGCCTGCATTTCCAACGCAGCAATTTTTTGGGATATTATTGTTTTTTCAGCTTCCGCCATCTTTATTTTCCTCAGCCTTGCTCTGAATATATATATGGTAGAGACCACGGTAATGCAGAAAGCCCCTACCAAAAACCAAGGCTGTTCCCAATATGGATGTTTTATCGTGAAATGAATAACTGCAGGTTTCGATAACCAGTTTTTACTGGTACTTTTTTTTGCCCAGACAGTGAATGTGTAGCTGCCAGGCTTTAATTCCGTAAGATCAACGGAGTTATTGTTTGTATAGTTTGTATCGGTCTTTTGATGGTGTAATACATATTTATACTGTATGTTTTTCTCATTGGTAAATGCAAGGCCGGTAAAGCTGATCTGAAGGTCATTTTCATTATAGTTAAACAGTAATGAATCCTTTTGTTCGTAAACATGCCCTTTTGCTTTTAAGCTTGTGATATATGTTCTGATAAAAGGATCGATACTGTTTTTTTTACCAATTGTAACAATTCCATCCGACGTTGCGATGCAGAGATCATTGTCTCTAACTACAAAATCATTAATATCATTGATCGATATGTCTTTGGTGCAAGTCTGATGAACGACGGTATAAGTGTTTTTTACAGTGTCGAATATTATTTTATCAAGACCCGTATTAGTACAAAGCCAGATGTTGCAAGAATTATCTACAAATATTTTATTGCATATATTACTGCATAGGCCATTAGTATCGTTTATATGAACTATTCGGTCTTTATTAATAATAAATATGCCCTGCTGATGGGTAGTAATAACAAACGTGCTGGTTCCTATTTTTTCAATATCTATAATTCTGCTTTTCGATAATAGTGAATCTCTATTATATTTTTCTACTAGGCCATTTTTGTAAACATAAATACCATTTAAAGTACCCATCCATACCGTGCTATTATCAACGTTTATAGCTGTAGTTCTTATGTTCCATATCTCTGACGATCTATTTTGTTTCAGGTCAATTATATAGGCTCCTGCAGCAGAAGCCATATAACAGGTATCATGTTTTACGCAAGCTGATTTTATAGCATGGATATATGTCACTTTTTTTATCCGATTGTTACCTTTATCAAAGGTATATAATCCCTTCTCACTACTTATTACGTAATTATGCTTATCAAGAGCCGTTATTTTTTTTATTTTGTTGAAAGAATTGCTCATAGGTAAGGACCAGCTGCTGACATGATTTTTGTCAATAGCCTTAAATATACCATCATCATAGCCTGCAAATAAAACATTGTCAGAGGTAAGAAATAAAGATTGTACATCTCCTTTTAGCCCATCCCGATCTGTGCCTGATATTTTCGGAAATGAGCTAGGAAGCATATAAACTCCTTTGGTTAAAGTACTAAACCAATAATTGCCCTCTACATCTTTTTGGATAGACCCAACTTGCATGCCCTTTAAAATAAAGGGGGCCCCATCCGGATACACTTTTACCCCGTCATCAGTTGCAAGTAATATTAATGAGTCATTGAAAGAAACAAGTGAATTTACCCGGTGCTCAATAGACGTGGCATTTACAAGATGCAAATAGCCACCGTCATTTGAACGGCAATATTTATATATTATATTATTATCATGGTTTCCAAATGCAGTACAATACAGAGTATCCTTATAAACAAGTATTTCACCTATTTTCTCATGACAATTGGTCGTGTATATTTTATCATTATTTATTGTCATTATCTTATAATGGCTCACAAAGAATGTCTGCCTACCGAGTTTAAATAAACTATGTACTTCATTCACATCAAAAAAATAGGAAGCTTTAACAGCTAACTCGTTACTTATCTCGTGAATAAAGTTATAAGCCAAAAAAAGGCTATTGGTAGATACCAAAACACTATAGCCTTCGCTCCTGCTTTTGCGCTCTATCAACCTGCAAAGCATATCATTCTGGGCATTGTGTACCTTGCCATTCAGTAGATAACATGTTTTACCATTGTAGCAGGATAGCCATAAACGCTTTTGCTCATCTTCTTTAATATTAAACACGGTGTTATCAGTAAGCCCATCCCTCGATGTGTACTTTTTAAATTCATGGCCATCAAATTGACAAATTCCCTGGTCTGTACAAAACCACAAAAAGCCTTGACTGTCTTCCATTACCTGGTAAACAACATTGCTTATCATACCATTGCCAGCGGTAAAATGGCGTAGCAATAACTCTTGTGAAATTGCCCCAAAAGGGAAACATAGGCACACAATGCCTAAACACCAGCTTTTAAGAAGAAGTCTCTTTAATCCTTCTGACATCATAGCATTAAAATAAACAAACAGGAGGAAAGAATACCTTTTATTATTAATAACCGCAGCAAAATAGCTGTTTAAAAACACTTGTTACTGCTCAGTTATGGGCTATATAACTCACTAAATGCCACATAGCACTCGGCTGATAATTATAACTTCTGCATATAGTTTTTACACCTCAATTTTAGATAATACAACAGTTGAAAATTATGAAACAAAAAAAATCAAAATTGCAATATCTCTTGACAGGAGTGGGAGATTTTTTAAAAATTACATTAGAATCATTTTTAAAAAGAAACAAAAAGAAATTACAATTTACTTTTATTATCATGTTATGTGTGCAAACCATGGCCTTGCATGCACAACAGGTATCTCCATGCATATCTGGTCTGCTTAATACCTGCAATTCCATAGGGGTAATAGGGGATCCGTACATTGAAAATTCATGTATTGCCGGTATCCAGCGGCAAATAGCACGTAGTGTTAATGCGGAAGGTATTATCAAATGGAATACTCCTTTTATCTGTTGGGACATGACGAATCCGACTCCGGCAGCGACTGATCAGGTAAACTGTTACCCACCATATGCCGCTTGTGTATCGCGTTATTGCCCTGCTAAATATTGTGATATGATAAAGACATTTGTCAATATCAAGGCTTCGTTGATCGTGCGGGCTGCAAGTTTGTCTGATGGGCTTGATTTTTATAATGCTGCAAAACAGTTCATCATCGATATCAATGCTGTTTACGATTGTGCCGGCATCAGAAGGCCTGTAGTGCAAGGTTGTATTTTTGAAGCTTATCCCGACCATGGAACTTTTCCTATACCAGCCGATGTTATTTGCGCATTTAAGAATCAGCTTTTGCAGTCAGGTAATACCTATTACTTCGATCAAAACGGGAATTGCAGAACAGATCTCAATTTCAATATAACTAATATTGTTCTTGGTCCTGCTTTTGGCACTTTGAAAAATTGCCCTGACATAACCAGGATAGAGGCGAAAATGTGGTTCTACTATCTTGCGAAGACCTATATAGATATGGGATATAAGTCGATACATATGGGACAAATGCAAGACTGGGCAACTCTTGATATTCATGAGACCAATACATACGCTATTATCGACATGATCAGGCAATACGCCGCCTCAAAAAATACTTTTGTATTGCTAACGGAAGAAAATTATAAATCAAAAAAGAGAATAGGAACTCAAACTTACTTATTTGATTACGATAGCAGGGCATTGAGGCCAAGAGAAGTTACGAACCCTCCTGTATGCGGAGATTTTATCAAAAATTCTAATGGCCACGGCATCAATACCCCACTCAACAATTACCTGGTCTCTACGCCTTGTAGTGCAGAACAATATCCTGCAGTAGTCGATCCTGCAGTAGTCAATCAGGGTGTTTATACACCTTTGCCGCCAGGGTCTACTGGCTCGTTGTATCCTCCGGGGTCAGGTGGCTTTAGCCCGCTGTATGGTTGCTATATGCCATTTCAACCCTATAATACTTATTTCGACTTTGGCTTAGGTGTTCATCTTGCCCATTTCCCTCTTGGGACTGCTTCACCATCCACTTACTGTTCTGGTGATGATGGAACTTGGGGATGGGACGATACAAGATGGTTTGCCACAGAGATGAGCCCCTCGTGCAGGGAATTTTGGATGAAGGACGCTATAAGTCGTTTACGGACATTTCATAATGGATTTGGTTTCATGACAGCCCCAGGCTTATTAGATATAAAATATACACTAGATCCTGCTCCTCCTCCTTATCCCGAAGATGGGTCGTATATGATGACTGATGAACCTAATGTAGAAAATACAGTAAAAACCCAATGGACGCCCAATAATAATGCAGTGCCTACAATCTGGGGGGTATGCAGCAGCAATCTATTTCACATTGGGTCATTCCAATATACCTTTATGGTTACTAATCCTGATTATTCTACGGTATATACCTGGCATATTCAAAATCCCAATGGGTCTTGGCAACCTTTTACTTATGGCACTTCAAGGGTTTTTAATCCAACCAGCAGTGGTACATATCGTGTTTATCTAAGACAAGATAATTTAGGTAACTACCCAAGCAGCGTATTGCCATATTATGGAATAAAAACAGATGCATATTCAGTGCGTTTATTTGCGCACTGTTATCAGGGTATGCTATTTAAAACTACAGACGATTCTACCTACACCAATGATACTGTAGGGTATGTAAGTTATGATACCTTGTCTGACCTGACAGATTATAATGATTATATAGCCAATAATATGCAATATCAATTATATAATGATACTGCTAGTAATGATACGGACAGCCTTACCAACAAGCAAGTTACTATACTTAATGTAAATAATCCCGGCACTAAAAACGATAATAACATTAAAGTATATCCAAATCCAACTCATGATAAATTATTCATAGAAGATGACGGCAACGGAACGCCATCTATTGTTACTATTTTTGACGTGATGGGCAGAAAACAATTCCAGAAATATAATATAAAATTGAACGCACAAAGATTATCCATCGATGTTTCGAAATGGGTGAACGGGATTTACATTATTCGAGTCTCCAACGATAACGTCCCTGATAGATACTTTAAGTTTACAAAATATTGACCTCAGAAACCGTTTCGATAAAATAGCATGGAATGCCATTGCTTGTTAGCCAGCCCCGCCCGTTCTTTCAGATGTTCCTTCGGGCATCCGGAAGCGCTAATAAAACCCCATCTCCGACGGCATTCAAGGAACTAAAGCTCAATTGTCTGAGCTGAGCGGTTCACCGATTGGAATTTCTTAAACTGTTAATTTCTTCAAACCCTCCACAAACTGGTTCGAATAAAATGCCGTCGGATAACTTTAAAAGCCCTCGCTAACGCGAGGGCTTTTGTTTAAACGAAGCAAAAACTTCTATTAGTAGATTTTGCTAATTTATCTCACTACCGTATCTCTTTCAGCGTCTCCAGCAAAAAACTCCAGAATTTTTGCACTGAACTTATTTGTACTTTTTCATCAGGTGAGTGTGCACCAAATATATTGGGTCCGAATGATATCATTTGCATAGCAGGGTAGTTCCTGCCCAGTATGCCGCACTCAAGTCCGGCATGCACTGCGTTTACATTTGGTTGCGTGCCAAACAACTGTTGGTATATTGTACTCATCAACTGCACAATGGGGGCGTCAGGTTTGGGTTCCCAGCCGGGGTAGTTATTACTGTAGCTTACCTCTGCACCCATCAGCTGGAAGGCGGCGGTTATTGCATTGGCCAGGTCATCTTTTTCTGTGTCTACCGAGCCACGGGTAAGGCATTGCAAGCTGTAGCTGCCATCCTTCACCAATATGCGCGATAGGTTGTTGGATGTTTGTACCAACCCTTTTATATCGGGGCTCATACGGTATATACCAAACGGGCAGGCATACACTGCACGCAATAAATTTATCTGGAAGCTGCTATCCATTACCTGCGGCGGCATTTGTGCTGGCACAGCTATCACTTGCAGGTGCGGGTCTATTGTCCTGTATTCAGCCTTCAGTATAGCAGCAAACTGTGTTATTATTTCCTGCAATTTTGCTGCATCATTGGTCACAACAACAGCCGTAGATTCACGTGGTATGGCGTTACGCAGGCTACCCCCATCTATACTTGCTATTTCTGCCCCTGCGTCTTTAGTCATCGCCATCAGTACACGGTTCATCAGCTTGTTGGCATTGCCCCGGCCCAGGTGTATATCCCCTCCCGAATGTCCGCCCGTAAGGCCATTAATGCTTATGCTAAAAGCTTCGTGGCCGGTTGGTGTTACCGTGTTATATGTTCCCTTGCCGGTCACATCTACGCCACCCGCACAGCCAATGGTTAGTTCCGTGTCCTCCTCTGTATCCAGGTTCAGCAAAATACTGCCACTCAGTATGCCACCTTTTAGGGCCAGTGCGCCGGTAAGGCCGGTTTCTTCATCTATAGTGAACAAAGCCTCCAGGGGCGGGTGGGGTATGTCTGCAGACGACAGCAGCGTCATAATGGTCGCTACGCCAATGCCATTATCTGCACCTAGCGTAGTGCCTTTTGCTTTCACCCAGTCACCATCCACATACATTTCAATGCCCTGTTTATCAAAATCGAAAACAGTACTGGCGTTTTTTTGATGCACCATATCCAGGTGGCTTTGCAGCACCACTGTCGGGCGATCTTCCATACCTGGTGTTGCCGCTTTTTTTATAATAACGTTGCCGGCTTCATCAACACTAACCGGCAGTTTCAGGCTTTCGCCAAATGCTTTTATAAAGGCAATTACCCTTTCCTCTTTTTTCGATGGCCGCGGTACTGCATTCAGGTCGGCAAAATGAGACCACAGGGCCGCTGGCGATAACTCTCTTATTTCTTCGTTCATTGTTTTTATTGGTTGGCACTGTAAATATAAGAGACTACCGATGTTAAATTTAATGTTCAAGGGCTCATTTCCATATTTATCCCCTTACAAAAGATCCGGAGGGGCCGAATATACTTCCCCAAAAGTTAAGCATACAGTAATTACCTTTACGCCACAAGCCGAGGTCACGATTGTCCGGCCAGAAGAATACTAATTCCAAAAAACAAAAACAATGAAAGCGACATTAAAAACAAACAAAGGTGATATTGTTATTCAACTGCTGGATAAGCAGACACCTAATACCGTTGCCAATTTTGTAAAGCTGGCAAAAGAGGGTTTTTATGATGGGGTAAAGTTTCACCGTGTTATCAAAGACTTTATGATACAGGGCGGAGACCCGCTGACCAAGGACGATACAAAAATGTCTCATTGGGGTACAGGTGGCCCTGGCTATAAATTTGATGATGAGATAACTGCAGAAAACAATAATGGTGTTGGAACTATTTCCATGGCCAACGCCGGCAGGAACACCAACGGAAGCCAGTTCTTCATCAACCTGCGCGATAATGATTTCCTGAATGCAAAACATACTGCATTTGGCCATGTTACCGCGGGTATGGATATAGCCAAACTTATTGAAGGCACACCTACAGGGCCCGGTGATCGCCCTCTGGAACATGTTGTTATTAACAATATTGTTATTGATGAAGAGGCTTAATTCAGCCCAATATTCATTTTCATAACAGCTCCTGATTTTAAGATTCTAATTTCTTCAAATCTTCCACAAACCGGTTCGGAAAAATCCGGATGGGTTAACTAGATGCAAAACCCGCTATAATGGCGGGTTTTACTTTTTATCTTTTTTGTCCATAATTATAAAACCTCATTTTTTACTTGAGGGGATTATGGCATTCAATGGGTTAACTGCTTTTTGTACTGGTTAGGGCTGAAACCTGTCTCCTTTTTGAAAAGTCTTGAAAAATAGGGCAGATTTTCAAAACCAAGATCATATGCTATTTCCGAAATATTCTGGTCATCGCCCTTAAGCCTGTTCTTGGCCTCGTTAACCAGGTATATATGTATCAGCTCCATAGCTGTTTTACCTGTCTCCTGCTTCAGCATGTCGCTTAGGTAGCGGGCCGATAAGTGAAGCTGTGACGCCAGTGTGCTTACTGTTGGAAGTCCCTGGGCTAGCAGCAACCCTTTTTTGAAATACGCCGTCAGTGCATCATTAAACTTAGATACTGTTTTGCCCGAAAGCTCTGCCCGGTTGATGAACTGACGTTTATAAAATCGTTGTGAGTACTTCAGTATGGAGTCAATGTGGGTAAGGATAATTTCACGGCTATACTCGTCGGGGTTATCATGGTACTCCACCTCTATTTTAGAAAATAGGTCCCACATGATCTGTTCCTCTCGTGGCGAAAGGTGCAAAGCTTCATTCGCTTCGTAATCAAAAAAGGCGTATTTATTGATGCCGCTGTGCAGGAAGTGACCGTTCAAAAAATCCTCATGAATGAATATGATAAATGCTTCTTCATCATACTCTACACCTTTAAACTCAATGATCTGCCGTGGCTTAATGAACATCATGCTGCCGTTATCATGGTCATACCTGGTGCGCCCATACATGATAGAGCCCGATTTAAGTTTTTTAAAACCGATCATATAAAAATCAGACGTGAACTCCCTGTCGCCAAGCATACAGGTTCGCACGCACCTGTACAGGCTAAAGAGCGGGTTCTCCGGTACAGGGAGGCCGTTGAAACGGTGCATATCCACCAGGTTTTTGAAATGTTGCATGTATCTGAAAATTAAACAAATCTACGCCGGGTTGCGGCGTAGATAGCTATTCCAATATCATTAAGTTCTATTTGCCATGTGCTGCGGCAGATGCTTCTTTCCAGTTATCCCAGTCGGCATACCGGCCTTCGTATGTTTGCTTGATCATTGGATAAGCGTATTTTCCAAGAAATAAGTGCAATGGAGGGTTTTTGCTGTCAATCAATTTCAGTACAACATCTGTTGTTGCCTCTGGAACGCCGAAGAAATCATCGGTTATTCTTGCCTGCATAGCTGTACGTACGCCATCGTACTCGGGCATTGTTGCCGTATGTACAGAAGACGCGGCGCCCCAGTCGGTAGCAAAACCATTGGGCTCTATCAGCGTTACCTGTATACCAAAATCTTTTACTTCTGCAGCCAATGTCTGGCTCAAGCCTTCTACGGCAAATTTAGAGGCATTATATAACCCCAACACAGGTGTGGCAACCAGCCCCAGTATGCTGGATAGCTGGACGATGTGCCCATGTCCCTGCTCGCGCATAACAGGCAGTATAGCCTGTGTCAGCCACAACAAACCAAAAAAGTTGGTCTCCATTTGTTCCCGTGCTTCTTGCTCGGTGGTTTCCTCAATTGCGCCAAATAAGCCATAACCAGCATTATTGATCAGCACATCAATGCTGCCAAAGTGCTGCTTTGCCTTAGCCACGGCGGCAAAGCCTGCAGCCCGGTCGTTAACATCCAGTTGTAGCGGTAGAATGTTGTCACCATATTGGCTTACCAGGTCGTCTAGTGCGCGCAGGTCGCGTGCTGTTGCTATTACTTTATCGCCTCTTTGTAAAAGGGCCTCAGCCCATAATTTACCGAAACCACGTGAGGCGCCGGTAATAAAGATTGTCTTTGCCATTGTTACCATTTTTAATTGTTGAGACAAAAGTAGAATGGCTGATGCGTACCGATTTATACAGAAGTAGTTAACACTGATACATTTTTACCTAAATGCCAGATCTGTTTTTATTCGACTCAATAAAGAGTTTTGTTACGTGCATCTTTTTTATTTAATAAGATTAGTTTCGTTAGCATGATTTTTAAGTATGTCCTTTTATGAAAGCTGTAAAATTTAATAATTACGGAGGAATTGATGTTTTAAACGTAGTGGACGTACCACAACCTGTACCGGGTAAGAAGCAGGTGCTCGTTAAAGTGAAGGCAGCGGGTATAAATCCTGGCGAGTCAACTATACGTGAGGGCAAAATGGCCGACCAATGGCCTTCGACGTTCCCTAGTGGAGAAGGCAGCGATTTTGCCGGCGTTATTGCACAAGTAGGCACTGATGTGACTAATTTCAAAGAAGGTGATGAAGTAATAGGTTTTTCAAATGAATGTGCAAGCCATGCCGAGTTTGTTTTGGCAGAGCCTTCAAATCTTATCAAACGTTCTGTAAAGATATCGTGGGCAGAAGCTGGTAGCCTCTTTGTGGTGGGTACTACTGCATACGCAGCCGTAAAAGCAATAGCGTTGCAAGCGGGCGATACTGTGGTAGTATCGGCAGCAGCGGGCGGTGTAGGCTCTGTAGTAGTGCAGCTGGCAAAAAACGCTGGTGCTAAGGTGATAGGGGTGGCAAGCAAAGAAAATCATGAATGGTTAAGTACGCATGGCATTATTCCGGTTGCTTATGGCAACGAAATGGAGGAGGATATAAAAAAAGCTGCAGGTGGCAAAATCGATGCATTCATAGACGCTTTTGGTAAAGGATATGTGGCCCTTGCTATAAAGCTTGGTGTAGCGCCTGAAAGAATAGACACAATAATAGACTTTGAAGCAGCCCAAAAGTACGGCGTAAAGACAGATGGCAACAGCAAAGCAGCAACTGCCGAGGTGCTTGCAGAACTGGCTCAATTGATGGAGAATGGGCAACTGGAGATACCTATTGCCAAAATTTATCCATTAACCGAAGTACGCGAAGCTTATAGAGAAATAGAAAAGCGCCATACTCATGGCAAGATCGTTCTTGTACCCTGATGGGGAGTATGTATATTTAATAATTGCATGCTCAATAGCTCTAGGAAATAGTCGGCATTAATAACTACGAAGAATAGTAGTGTTGCAGTTAACAAATGATACTTCTTCATTTACTGTCCCTCCGCACAACAATCAACTCCACTTTATCGCTATTAGCAATTAAACACGGATTAATGCCCTCTACACCTTCAGGTATAGGTTGGTGCAGGCTTTGGTAGTATTCGGTCCAGGCAGGGTAGGTAGCATTTGTTTTGGGCGATTTAAAGGTCATGGGCTGTGTAGTAAAAATAGGGGTGCCATTTTGTTTATAGCTGTCCCAAACCAATTCTGAGCAGTACAGGGCAGAGTCACCAGGCAGGAAGGTATCATCATACGGGGTGCCAATATAGTCTTGTGCCTTTTTTACAGCAGGTTTTATGGCCTTTGCGTATTGTGGTTTAAGCCTGCCAATATAAATGAGTGACGATGTATCGCGCTTCAGGAAGGTTGCTATTGGCGATTGCTTTACTGCCTTGCCTATGGCTTCTATTACATACACGTCCTTGCCTTCTTTATGTACAATGCCACAATGATTGAAGGCTAGTCCGGGCTTGCATGGGGTAGTTTCTATAATAGCATCGCAGAGGTTACCACAGGGTATCTTCTCAAAAATGATATCACCTTCTTTAAAGGCAGTTTGGGCGAGGGTAGTGGGTACATACAGCAGGGAGCATATAAATACTATTGCGCATAGTAAACTGTTTGCCGATCTGCTTTTTATCTTTTGCATTTCAATTGGGGTTGTGATGGTCATTAATAAAAAGCATTTTCAAAATGCAATATCTCTTTGGCTACACCATTTACCAACAGTATGCTAACCACATCGAAACGGGCAGTATCGCATGGATTTTTAAACAGGTAAGCTTCTGCAGCCTGTTTTAAAAACTGCTTCTTTTTAGGTGTTACAAATTCTTCGGGATAACCAAACCTGTAGCTGCTGCGTGTTTTTACTTCAACAAACACAATGGTATCATTGTGGCGCGTAACAAGATCTATTTCCCACTTGCCATGCCTCCAATTGGTGTCTAAAGTTAAATATCCCTTATTTAGTAAAAAGATTCCGGCAATTTGTTCGCCTTTTATGCCAGTTTCATTATGTTTGGACATCGAACGTAAAAATATGAAAGATTTAGTATTAAACTTTGCCAGCCAGCTACATGAATCGCTGATCATAG
>Ga0206878_10006_pt2 | contig 111682 bp, 100 predicted proteins | sample Alteio_BWOrgCont_8_FD_152621 | JGI IMG/M metagenome (GOLD analysis project Ga0206878, IMG submission 152621) | Enriched cells from forest soil in Barre Woods Harvard Forest LTER site, Petersham, Massachusetts, United States -... | ecosystem: Environmental > Terrestrial > Soil > Temperate forest... | reverse complement strand
GGTGTTTTGTTCTTTTCTCTCCAGCGTACTATGTTAGTTACATCTGCTTCTGTAAAGCTGGTAACATGCGGAGAAGTGGCCACACTGCGCACCATATGGTCAGCTATCAGCTTACGCATACGGTCCATTTCTATGATCTCTACATTGCCACCCACCTTTGGAGGGGCAGCCTGGGTGGTTGCAGGTTGTGGCGCAGTTACAGGCTGGGCTTGTGGCGCTGGCGATTCAACATGAGTTTGCTGCACTACAGAAGCTTCAGAATATTGAGGTGCGGCAGCAACATGACTTGAAGCCGATGCACCGTTTTTGCGCTGGTCAACGTAATTGATGATGTCACGTTTTGTTACGCGGCCTTCGTTACCTGTCCCCTGAATATTTTCCAGTTCCGCCATGTTAATCCCTTCCTTGCTAGCTATATTCAGCACCAGTGGAGAATAGAAACGGTTGCCCTCACTTGCTGCAATATTAGAAGTTACTGAGCTATTGTTACCATAAGTGGCAACAGGTTCTGCTACAGGCTGGTATTGTGGTTGCGGCACAGCTACGGGAGCAGCAGGCGCAGCATGTTGTACAGGAGCAGCTGCACCTGCTGCAGTATTGATACGGACAATGACAGTACCTACAGGTACCACATCATTTTCCTTAAAAAGAATCTCAGAAATAACACCTGCAGCTGTCGATGGCACCTCGCTATCCACTTTATCTGTGGCTATCTCCAGTATGGTTTCATCCATCTTCACTGTATCTCCGGGGCGTTTCAGCCATTTCAATATAGTAGCTTCAGTTATACTTTCGCCCATTTTAGGCATTACTAAATCGACAGTTGCCATATATACTTTTTACAATGATTAATTCCAGAAGAACACAAAAGTAATTAAATGGCAAGTAAATGCCTAACATGCAATCTTTACCAAGCATAATATTGTACAATATAGCTAATGCCACCCGTGCCGCAGTAAGCATAAGACTCAAGACTTAACTAAAGATTGTTATACATAGAGGTGTTATAACAAATCGTCCGATTTATTTTGTTCACTTTCTATGGTAGATTTGTAAAAAAGTATCTGCCACAGTTATGTATGCCAAAAATGACGAACAACGCTTGTATAAAAAAGCAAAAGACCTTATTGATGGGAAAAATAATGTTGCAGATGCAAGCGGGGCAATAGATGCACTAAAAGAAGTCATCAATTTTGCAGACTGGCGGTATTATGTAGAGAGCGATCCTACTTTTTCTGATTTCGAGTATGATACCCTCTTCAAACAATTGAAACAGCTTGAGGAACAAAATCCCAGCCTCGTTACAATTGATTCTCCCACACAACGTGTGGCCAAAGGCATCAGCGAAAAGTTTGCCCCGGTAAGTCACCTGGTGCCCATGTTAAGCCTGGATAATACATACAATGCAGAAGACCTGCGCGACTGGGACAAACGGTGCCACGATGCGCTAAGCGAAGGCACTATTGAGTACTGTGCAGAGCCCAAGTATGACGGAGCCAGTATAAGCCTGGTTTATGAGCACGATAAGCTGGTACGCGGCGCCACCCGCGGCGATGGTATTATGGGTGAAGAAATAACCATAAATGTGCGCCAGATGAAGTCCATACCTCTTTCCGCAGCATTTACGAAGTATGGAGTAGCACAAGTAGAGATCCGTGGGGAATCGGTAATACATAAAAATGTTTTTGAAGAGTTCAATAAACAGCGGGTGGCTGAGGGCCTTGTTCCACTAGCCAATCCCCGCAATGCAGCATCCGGCACATTACGCATGCTCGATCCGGCTGAGGTACGCAAAAGAGGCCTTACAGCCATACTTTATAACATCAGCCATTATACCCTAAAAGAAGGGGCGAATATACCAAAAGAACTTGGCAGCCATTTCGATTCATTACAATGGCTGGCCCAGTTGGGCTTTCCTACTCCCGTCAAGGAAATGAAGGTATTCAAATCCATAGACGAGGTGATTGCCTACTGCCACTCCTTTGAGGCGCAGCGCGATAATCTCCCGTTCGAGGTAGATGGACTGGTTATAAAGGTGAATAGCTTTGAGTTGCAGGATAAACTGGGCATGACATCGCACCATCCACGCTGGGCTGTTGCCTATAAGTTCAAGGCAAGGCAGGCCACTAGTAAGTTGCGGCGGGTAGAGTTCCAGGTAGGGCGCACTGGAGCGGTAACACCGGTCGCCAAGATAGACCCAGTGCCCATTGGGGGGGTTATCGTAACTTCCGTATCACTGTTTAATGAAGATGTAGTACGCGAAAAAGACCTGCGCATTGGCGACACAGTGTTGGTTGAACGGGCAGGCGATGTAATACCATACATTGTAAAACCGTTAACTGAATTGCGCACTGGAGAAGAAGAGTCTATTAAGTTCCCCACCCACTGCCCCGCATGCAACCAGCCATTAGAACGTGTACCTGATGAAGCTGCATGGCGATGCATCAACATCAGCTGCCCGGTACAAGTAGCAGAGCGCATGATACACTATGCCAGCAAAGATGCTATGGACATCAGGAGCTTTGGTGATGCCAACGTGCGAAAATTCTTCGATCTGGGCCTGCTAAAAGATATACCTGGCATATATCACCTGAACTGGGACAAGATCAGAACCCTGGAAGGCTTTGGAGAAAAATCGATCACCAACCTGAAACAGGCTATAGAGAACAGTAAAAACCAATCGCTAAACAGACTTATTTACGGACTAGGGATACGCTACGTAGGTGAAACCACAGCCAAAACACTTGCCAGCGCCGTAAACCACCTCAGCGATCTTTATGATAAGGATGTAGAATGGCTGTGTACACTTGAGGATGTAGGCCCTAAAGTAGCTTCATCAGTTGCCGATTTTTTCAGCATTTCAGAAAACCGGCACATGCTGCAATCACTGGAGCAGGAAGGTGTTAACATGCACAACCATCATCATGGTCAAAAAGAAACTGGTGGTGAGTTATCTGGTAAAACATTTCTATTTACAGGTACCCTATCGCGCTTTAAAAGAGGCGATGCTGAAGCCATGGCCGAAGAGAAAGGAGGAACGATATTGAGCGGCGTAAGCAGTAAACTTAATTACCTTATAGTAGGTGAAGATGCAGGGAGCAAGCTTGAAAAAGCAAAGAAACTAGGCACAGTTACCATACTCACCGAAGATGAGTTCCTGGAACTTGTAAAGTAGCAGTATCTATAATGGTTGAGTTGTCATAGCATTATACACCTGAACTGATATATTGCTGATCACCGTTGCTTGTTTGGCAAGATCGCTTCCTGTTGTCATTACAGTAATAAGGTATGGTGTTGCCCCTGCATATACAATACCGGATTCGTGCAATTCGTAAGTATTGCCATAGCCCGATTCACCAAACTTATGCGCAACTTTTACAGTGGCGGGTATCAATTTTACCAAACCATCCTTAAAGTCACAATCGGCTAGCATTTCAAGTGCATATTCTGATGCCGGAACAGACAGGTATGTTGCATTGTATAATATCCTTAAGAACAGTGAATACTCTTTTACAGAAAGCAGGAATTGATTATAATCGTTAGAAGGAATAGGCAGCCCAAGATCTGTAAAAACCTTGTTGTAAACAGCAACATTCATATGTTGCATCAGCAACAAGGTAGCATTGTTGTCAGAATAGGCAATCATATAGTGCAGTAAGTCCTTTACAGTATAACTATTACCTGGCTTTATGTTTTTCGAGGTGTAATGCTCATGGGGCAACGTGGTATCTTGTTTTGCGAAAGCTATCTTCTGGTTCAGTATCTGGTTATTACCCTCTACCATACGCATATAGGTTATAAGAACCGGTACTTTAGCTAAGGATGCAGGATGATATTTATCTTCTGCACCTACAGAAGTCCACAATGGCTTGGATAAAGACCGCACATAAACCGAAGCTGAAGAAACAAGCCCTTCATTTTTAGCAAGATTAATTACATTAACCACGTTTTCTTTCAGGGGGATTAATTCCTGCGATTCACATTCCCGGTCTACATACAATAATGGGCTTACAAAACTGTATCCTTCTAGTCTTTTACGATCTACTTTACAGTCTTGTGTGGCAGGTGTATAAGACGTGGCTGTTTTTAAAGTAAGATATTGATTTACTTTTTGAGTAATAAAGTAAACCACCACACCAGTTATTAATGCAGAAATTACTAAGTAATAGGAAGGCAATCTTAGTTTGAACATGGTTATATACTAGATAGGTTAGGGAACTATTACCAAATTTATTCTAAACAATAAACATTTCGCACGATTAAGTTATATTAATATAATACACATTGTATATTATACAATTATAATTAATCAAACTGTATTGCTTATAATTCCCGTCTCTATCTTATATTATTTCAAATCCATTGTTTGTTAATAACAAATACAATCATTATAATCGTAATGCAAAATAGTCCAAGCTTAGATTTCTCACTATCAAACAACTTATATCCTTTTTCATATTATTAACTATTATTTTTAGGAATCACTCAATTGAATAGTATTCTTCTATTTTGTGACATAGAGGAGTTAACTCCACTAGATTACTACCAACAAAAAAAGAAGAATAAAAGCATGCATTATTTGCGCCCGTGACTTTTGATCTCTCCGTCAGCCATTTCTATTATCCGGTCTGAACGGTGGGCAAAATCTTCATCATGAGTTACGGTAATAATAGTTTGATGAAATTCTTGAGTTAATTTCTGAAATAGGTCAAATACAATGCCTGTATTTTTAGAATCCAGGTTGCCTGTAGGCTCGTCACCCATAATTATTGCGGGATCATTGATGAGTGCCCGGGCTATTGCTACACGTTGCTGTTGTCCACCAGATAGTTTATCAGCTCGTTTCAATGCCTGGTCTTCTACACCAAACATTTTCAGCTTATCATAAGCTTTGTTTTCTATCTCTTTATAAGAAAACTTGCCCAATCTTAAGGCAGGTATCATCACATTTTTAAGACAATTAAAATCGGGCAGCAAGTAATGGAACTGGAATACAAACCCTATCGATTCATTACGGAGTTGTGCCAGATCGTTCAGTGACCGTCCAGTTGCCTTTACACCATTTATCTCCAGATTACCCTCATAATCTCTATCCATAGTAGAGAGTACATACAACAATGTAGATTTACCGCAACCAGACTTGCCTACAATAGAAACAAATTCTCCTTTTGCTACGTCTATTGCTATATTTTTCAGAACCGGCATTGTAACCGGATCGTGAAAGTATTTTGTAATGCCTGTGGCGCTTAATGCTGTATCTGCCATTATCCTCTTATTATAGTTACAGGGTCAACCCTCGATGCCTTTCTTGCAGGGAAGTAGCCTGCCGCAATAGTCGTAAGTATTCCAAAAACTATCGCCTCAATATAGTGTGGCATATAAAACGACATGGGTATATAATTGAGTGTACCGCCCACAGGAGATGAACCCCCAATATAAACTTTTGAAAAACCGTAAGAAGTAAGAAATCCGAAAAATATACCGATTACCCCTCCCATAATGCCTATATAGATAGCCTGCTGCAGGAAAATACTGATCACCGATGCTCCCGGAAATCCTATGGCCTTTAAGATCGCGATCTCCTTTATTTTTTCATAAATGGTCATGTTCAGTATGTTATAAATACCGAAGCCCGCAACAAGCAGTATGACCCCTACTACAGAATTAAGTATCATAGCTCTTATTTTAAATGCAGTTTTTAAAGTGCTATTGGCCTGCACCCAGTCTTCGGCTTTGTAACCGGTAATCGTTTCCAGTTCGGGTGCAACATCCGGCGCAGCATTATAGTCCTTCAGATTTATCTTTATATCAGTTACGTAGCTACGATCTTTGCCCAGCAGGTTCTGAGCTTCTGTTATATTAGTGTAAGACTTTGTTTCATCCACTTGTTTCACTCCCGATGAATAGATACCTATCACCCGCATTACTATGGGTGTACCGGTACCTGTGCCTACTGTAATATTATCGCCTGTATGCAAGCTTAGTTTATCTGCTATCCCCTTGCCTATCAATATACTGTTGTTCACATGGTTCAGGTCTTCCAGGTTGCCAGTAACCATGTTACCTTTTACATCAAACATCTTATCTTCCTGGGTAATATTAACACCTGCAACAGTACCGTTAAGCTGCACACTACCACTTGTATAGATAACATTTGCTGTTACTTGCGGCGTTATTGCGGCCACTCTTGGGTCTTTTTTTATCTGATCGATTACTCCATACGGATTTATAATGCCTTGCCGTTGTATCAGTTGCTTCGGATTGTCCAGTATTTTTATAGAAGAGTCACGGAGGTAATTATTCATCATGTGGGTGTCTGCAACTTTATTTTCGCTGTACAGGCGTATATGCGGGGTGGTATTAAAAGACATCTTTTCAAAATAATCGTTGGTGCCTTTCATCAACGACTGCATGAATATGAACATGGATACACCAAACATCACCCCCATAGCGGCAACAAGCGTTTGTTTCTTCCTGGAGGAGAGATAGGTTACGGCGATCTCTGTGTTTACACTTACTTTCATAACGGCTAAGGTTATTTCTGTTTTTCTATCTTATCATCAACAGATAATCCGCTGAGCACTTCAATCCATTCATCAGATACAATACCGGTTGTAACATTGGTAGTATCGCGTTTGCTGCCATGTTTCACCAGTACCTTATTTCCGGGCATCAGGTACACATGTGGTATCAACAATGCTTTTTCTTTTTTATTGGTGATAATATTGGCCTGTAGTTGTGTACCTGATATGAGCGAAGGCATCTCTACCAAAAAACGGGCTTCAACTTTATACGATTGTGATGTCTCATTAAAGTGAGGGTATATCTTGGTAACACGTGCCTCGTAGGTTTTGTTCTTTTCTGTATTCAACTCTACAAGTACCTGCTGCCCCAATTGCACTTTGCTAATGCTGCCCTCATCCAGGTCCAGGTTAATAACTATAGAATCCGGGTTGCCCAATTGTGCCACCTGGTCGCCCTTCCGCACCAGGTCACCTTGCTTTTTAAATATCTGGTAAACCTTGCTGGGGCCAACAGCTACAAGGTTATAATACTGGTTACCTTCCTCAGCGTTTTGCAATAGCGATTGATTGTTGAGCAGGTCCTGTCTCACTTTATCCTGCGCAGCCTTATAGTTATCCAGTGATGCATGGTAAGAACTTAAGGAAGACTGATAAGTCATTTGCGCATTGTCCAGGTCTTGCCTGGATACTGAATTGGTGGTATATAAATGCTGATAACGCGCCAGGGTTACTGAATCATTCTGTTGCTTCACCCGGGCTACTTCTACCTGGGCTTTCTGCTGCAGCAATGTGGGCGAATTATTATCTGCACTAATTCTCGCAAAGTTCACATTGGTTTGTGCTATTGCCACCTGTGTACGCTGCTGTCTGTTATCCAATTGAAACAATAATTGGCCATCATGTACCAGATCATTCTCCACTACGTAGCTATGCACAATAAAGCCATCGGATAACGAAGTAACGGTATAGGCATCTTTAGGTTCTATAACCCCTGATGCAAAAACAGCCTCTGTAACAGGCGCTATCTTTGGTGAAGTCTCGTCAAATTTTGGTTTGCAGGATGTGGTGACAAGCACCCAAGGCAATATAAAGCACGTAAGTAGTCGTTTCATTTTAAAAAGATTGTTGGCGGATCTTTACCTGGTATAGCTGCACAAGCATATCAGACAGGCTATTGAGATACTGATTTTGATAGTCAATATAATTTTGGAAAGCATTTAGCCTATCATCAAGCGGAGAAAGACCAGCCTCGTAACGATACGAGATATGCCGGTAATTATCCAGTGACAGGTTCATTACGTCTTGTGTTTTACCTAATACAGATATTGCCCTCTGATAGTTGAGCCGGATATTCTCATCATTGATGGCAGACTGCTTTTGGGCATTCTCATATTGAGCCATGCTTTCCTCATAATTGATCTTGCTTCTTTTAGATTGAAAATACCTGGACCCGCTTGTAAAAATTGGAAACGAGGCCTGTAACGACCAATATTGCGACGGGAACCAGCCGGCTACTCCGGTAGCGCCGCTAAACGGTTCAAAAGTTTTATCGTAGCGCTGCGTAGCGTAGTTGTAGAGTATATTAATAGTAGGCAGGAATGCACTGTTAGAGAGATGATATTGACTGAGGCTGATCTTTGCCCGCCATAAGGACAACTTTAGGGACAGGTCTTCTGTAAATGCTTCTGCAGCATCAATATTGAGACTTACATTTAATGATGCATCTATAGAAAGAGAATCATTTACCGAAAACCCCAGCAAACCTTTTAATGAATTTCTAGATGTGATCATCTGGTAACGGGCAGTGATCTGCGACTGCTGGGCACGTTCCAGGTTCAGTTTTGCAAGATCCACACTTGCTTCATTGGCAGTGCCTTCTTTAAATTTATTGTTGGCCGATTGATAGGTACTGTCTGCTATAAGGGCTGTTTGATCGGCAAGAGTGGATGCTTCCTGCATTAAGAGATAAGAATAAAATTGAGTTGCCAACTGCTGGTACACAAATCTGCGGGTACTAGCCAGCGAATCCTTATTCATTTCCTGCGTTTGCTGTGCAATGCGCACATTGTATATATTCTGCAGATTTAAAATATTCATCTGCGCATTAATACCGCCGCTATAAACAAACTGTTCACCAAATTGCAGGGTTTTGTAAGTGCCGGGAGGTCCGCCTAGTAAACTTGCAGGTAAAAGTGTGGTTTGCAAGGCAATATTATCTGTATAAGATCCGGTTGCTGTGGCCTGGGGCAACAGTGCACTGTACGCTTGCTTTTTAGCATACACCGATTTATCCAGTTCATATTTCATGGTCTTGATGGTGATGTTATTGTTGTCAGCGTACTTCCATACATCTTCCAGCGACCGGAAAACAATCTGGCTGTATGAAACCTGCCAGCAGGCAAGCAGTATAAATATGTAACTCAATCTTTTGAACATAAAAACTACTGTACTTGTTTTTTACTTTTTTGTAAAACTACCCTGCCAAATGGTAACACTATATGATACCAATCATTACCCGACAACAACTATTCCGCGTTAATGATAGCATTGATCCAAATTGGAATCAGTGTTTTCCTTTCCTCCATCAAAACATTGAATTGTGCTACACTCATACCGGTACGGTTTCTAATTAATGGACTGCCGATAAATGGGAATATGGTCAAGCCGACAACGTTCATAATCATGTGAGCCGGATTAATGGAAGGTTTTTTTGTAATCGCAACCATTTCATTCCATTGCTTCACTATGTAAAGTTCCTTGTGTTGCATTTTGCCCACGCCCACTTTTGATATAAGCATTGAAGGATCTTGCTTGATCTCGCTTAATATAAAGAGTGGGAGATCAGGATTTTTTATTAGCATATCTATATAGTGCGTTACTAATATTTTTATTTTCGTTTGCAGTGTAGTCGCCGGGTCATCAACAATACCTAATATGCTATGAACAAAAGTTTGCAGATGTTCCAGCATCACTATGTCAAATAGTTTTTCCTTACTCCTGAAATAGTAGTTGATCAATGCAAGGTTATATCCCGATGCCTCAGCAATATCGCGTGTGCGCGTAGCGGCATACCCTTTTTGGGTAAACACCTCTCGGGCAGCTTGTTTTATTTTCTCTTCTGTAGAGTCGTTTTTTTCTATTTGTGTTATCTCCTTCATGAAAATCTGTACAAATGTATTATTTAATTTCGATTTTAAACAAATTATTTAATCGTTTGATTAAATAATTTGTTTAAACACTAATGATTAAAAAAGCATTCATAAAATGAATGCTTTTTTAATCATTACTACCTTGGATATTGTTAGTCCATTGTATGATAGACCTCAAGTATTATTGGCTCCTGGCGTATCTCAAAATACCAGAACAAGGGCAACGCAATAGGCACCATCACAGACATAAAAAGTATCCATTCCAGTTTTGTAGCACTATTCATATTTTTTATACGTGCTATGTGCACCAGGAAATAAATGAAAACAATGGCTCCAATCACCCCAGATACTGCTAAAAGTATAAACATGGTAGAATAGTGGGTTATGGTATGCATATTAAGGGCCAAATGGTCGTTAAAGCCGCCTGCACTAAGCACTGGCATAAGGATTATAAGGTAATAGACTAAGCATCCTGCAAATGAAATGATGGGCAGGAAACTTAAAATACCCATATTTTTTTTCGTCTTTTCATCCATTATCAGCGTTTTCATAATCAAGATGGTTTAGTCAACTGTAAAAGCGACAAAATTGTGCCATTGGATGTTAATTTTTTTGAAGGTGGCATGAAAAAAGCCTGTTGCTTTACAGCAACAGGCTTCAATAAAATAAAAAATATCTTTATTTACTCCAAATAGATGCTGAACCCTTTTCAGTACCAAAATCATTTACAAGACCCTGGGCATTAGTTACTGAATAGTACACGCTCATTTGCGCATGCTGGGCATAAATGGTGCCTTCCTGCTGTATAACTCCATATCCATGTATAACGTTGCCGTTATATGTTAGTTGAGGTATGATCAGCGTATCTCCTTTTACATAGGCATTGACCTTTGTAGTAATTGAATTATAAAAATTAGAGATAGTAACATTGGTAACGCTGCTGGAAGGGTCAGTGTCTGCATCTATAGAAACAGAGTAGTGAGATACATTGGTAATAGTACCGGTCTCTACAACCTGCCAAACGCCCAGAAACTTAGCGCGGCTTATATATTCACATTGCGTGCCTTCATAGCCAGATTGGCAAATACAGGAACCGCCAGAACAAACACCGCCATACGCGCACACTACCGATTTGCATTTATCCGGAGTACAGGAAGTATAGGTAACTGCAGAAAAAGCAACTATTGTGCTTAGAGCTGAGAGAAAAATAGTTTTAATAAAACGGGATTTCATTAGCACTTAGTGTTTTAACGGAGCTTAAAGATAAAAGAAACAATTTTAAAATGCAACACACCAGGAAATTTCTATTCTCTGCCACAAATCACTTACACTACATCTCATTTCCGGAGTTCAATTTATTATTTTAGTTCCACTTTACATAGCAAAACAGGAAAATAATATTTTTTTATTTTTCTACATCAGCCTTATATGCCCTAATCCCCCTGTATATATCGTGTGCCACCTGCCATTGTCCTGCTTCAGAATTTAAATACGTTTCTTCTGCAGGATTATTAATAAAGCCTACTTCTACAAGAACACCAGGCATGGCGCTACCCGCCAATACCTCAAGGCTCATTTGTTTTACACCAAGATCTGTGCGCCCTTCATTAGCAAATTGCTGTTGTATTTTAGTTCCTAAAGTAATACTTCTTTTAAGAAACGCCTGGGAGTACTGTGCTATAATAATAGATGTTTCAGGATCTTTTTCATCTAACAAACCAGGCTCATCAGTGACATTATCGCTGTATTCACCAATTGCATTTTCTTTTTGCGAATTGCGTTTTAGCCCCAAAACATATGTTTCAACCCCATTGGCTGCGGTTTCGTGATGCCGTATAGATTTATATACAGGCACGCGAACCCTTTTATGGCCTTTCTTTACGGTACGGGTCCCTTCCTTTATTCTTGTATAAGTAAATGCTGTAGAATTTACGTGTACCGCTATGAATAGATCCGCATTCGACTTGTTGGCTATCTCGTGTCGGTCAACAAGAGTAGGGTAACTATCGTCTGTACGGGTATATATTACCTGTACATCCCGCATACTATCTTCCATTATTTTGCCTAATTTGAGCACTACAGCCAGTGTAATATCTTTTTCCTGGCTGAATTGTCCACGTGCACCAATATCTTTACCACCGTGACCTGCGTCAAGTACAATTTTAGTTATCTTTTTGCCGTTAGCCAATATTGCCGATGAGAAAAGGGTCATCACAAGTGCCAATGCTATTGATCTGTAATGCATACTATTTTGCTACAATTATATTAAACATACAAAATTTACTACGTAGTGCGCAAATGATTAAATTTGCGCCTCCAGAGCATGAGCGGTAAATTTATTTCAAAATTCGCATCCTTCCACCACCAGGTTTTACTTATGGTGGTGTTTTTCCTATTGTATTGCCTGGCACCCCTACATGCACAGAATACAATTATACCTGCAACAACCGATACTACGGCGTCTGTAAGCGATAGTACCCATTCCCTTATAGACACCAACGCGTCAAAGAATATTTTAAATAATGATTCATCAAAGACTGTCAGCGATACCTCTAAAAACAGGCGACTTGAAGATTCCCTGGGTATTACCATATCACACGATGCCCTCCCGGCAGTCGTAAAGTCAGAGGCTGTTGACTCTGCGGTACTTGATATGCAGACCAATCTTTTTTTCCTGTATGGGCAGGCACAGGTAAACTACCAGGATCTACAACTGAATGCCGGCAAAATATCTTACCAGCAGAGCACTGATATTGTAACAGCCCAACCCACCTTCGACAGCCTTGGAATAGCGGCAGACCGCCCATCCTTCTCACAAGGGAGCGAAAAGTTTACTTACGACTCACTTCAATATAATTTTAAAAGCAAGAGGGCCATAGTGCGCAATGTACGTAGTCAATATGGTGAGGGCTATGTTTTTAGCCAGCAGATAAAACGAAACCCCGATCAATCTATATTTGGCTGGCGCAACGTTTATACTACATGTGCCCTGGATACCCCTCACTTTGGCATTATTGCTAAAAAAATAAAAGTAATACCGGGTAAAATAATAGCTACAGGCTCTGCCAACATCGTGATTGAAGGAGTACCAACCCCAATTTTTCTTCCTTTTGGGCTTTTCCCTATTTCACAAACACAACGTTCTGGGTTTATGTTACCTACATATACCATAGAGCAGGCACGCGGACTTGGCCTCACTAACGGAGGGTATTATTTTTATCTGAGCGATCATGCAGACCTGCTTACCGAGGCTAACATATACACCAAGGGCAGTTATGCGCTGTCGGGCGTAAGTACTTACCGCAGTATATATCAATATAGCGGCGGCGTTTCATTTTCCTATGCCCTGAATAAAACAGGCCAGGATTATGAACCCGGCTCAACTACCGAAAAAGACTTTATGATCAACTGGCGCCATCAAACCGATGCTAAAGCAGAACCAGGGCAAACCTTCAATGCATCGGTACAGGCGGGTACATCTACCTTCTATTCTAATAACAGCTACGACCCTAACCAGATACTTCAAAACCAGTATTCATCAAACATTACTTATTCAAAAAACTGGATAGGTACCCCATATAGTTTAACGTTAAGCGCCTTACACAGCCAGGACACAAGAACACGCCAGGTAAATGTTACATTACCGTCTATTAACTTTCACGTTACACAGCTCAATCCTTTCCAGAACAAAAGAAGCTCTAAAATACACTGGTATGATAAGATAACCACCAGCTATTCACTGGACGGCTATAACACCACAAAATTTTATGACAGCGCCTTTCACTTAAACTCTTTAGGCCTGGGCGACTTCCACAATGCAATACACCATACCATTCCTGTAAGTGCATCCTATACGGTACTTCGTTTCATCAATATGTCCTTTAGCATTAACTATGATGAATATTGGTACACTGAGCGGCTTTATCAAAACTTCGACCCAGCTTCATTGGCGGTAGATTCTAATTACAAACGTGGGTTTTATACAGCTCGCGACTTTAATACCGGAGTACAGTTCACTACGCGTATTTATGGTATGAAGATGTTCAAGTCTGGCAAAATAAAGGGTATAAGACATGTGCTTACGCCTAATATTGGCTTTGTATATCATCCTGACTTTGCGTCATCGCCCTATAACTACGCATACCGCAGCCGTATAGACTCTTATAACTACCAGGTAGTAACTCCTTTCTTTAACTCACAGGTGGGCACCCCCCCAATTGGTAAAGCAGGATCTGTGAACCTGGGGCTAAACAACAATCTTCAAATTAAAGTACGATCGAGCAAGGATACTGTAACCGGTTTTAAAAATGTCACCCTTATCGATGGTTTGGGCATCACCACTGCCTACAATATTGCAGCCGACTCTTTCAACCTAAGTCCTTTTGCCATTAATTTCAGAACCAACATCCTCGACAAGATCAATATAAGTTCCTCTGCAAACTATGACCCCTACGCATTCAATTTCAACACGGGTCAGCGAGTCAACCAGATCATGCTGGAGAATGGTTCCGGGATAGCCCGCTTTACCAATGCCTCGTTTTCACTGGGATCTAATTTCCATTCGGCACCGCTCAAAACAAACGGCCCAAGCCCTACTACAAGTGAAGAGTATAACAGGGTGATGCGGAACAATGGTGCGAAAGATTATGTGGACTTTAATATACCATGGAGCTTCAACTTCAATTATGTGCTTACTGCCAATAGCAACTATAGCCCATACAGTAAAAAGGATACCGTGCTTCTGTCTCAAAACATAACATTACAAGGCGATTTTAACCTTACAGAACGTTGGAAAGTGACGGTAAATACCGGCTTCAACGTTACCATGCATCAGATTACTTTTACTTCTATAGACGTTTATCGTGATCTCCATTGCTGGCAGTTCCACTTCCAGGCCATACCATTTGGCGACCGCAAGAGCTACAACTTTACACTTAACGTGAAGGCTGCAGTACTGCAGGATCTGAAAATAACCCGACGGAGAGACTTCAGAGATGCGGCGAATTAGATATAGGGACCACTCTGCTTAACCGGTAGCCTTTCCCGATATTGAATGTTTGTAATTGCAGATAACCTATCCTATCAAACCTTCCCAGTCGCCAGCACCTCGTCTCACCAATTCAATAGCACCCTCGCTGCAATTAATTACAGTTGATGGTATTATACCTCCAATTCCGCCATCAATTACCATATCCACCAGTTTTTCAAAACGGTCATGCATCATTTCAGGATCAGTAAAGTATTCCACCTCGCCATCCATTGGCAGAGAAGCACTCATTAACGGATGACCCAGTTCTGCAACAATAGCACTGCAGATATTGTTATCGGGTACACGAATACCTACTGTATCTTTCTTTGCCTTTAGCATTTTTGGCACTTCCTTGCTGGCATCCAGTATAAAAGTATATGGCCCGGGCAATGCCTTCTTCAACAATCTGAACACAGGAGTATCTACACTCTTTGTATAGTCGCTCAGGTGACTAAGATCTGAACAAATAAAAGAGAACTGGGCTTTCTTAGGATCGATACCCTTAATGCGGCAGATGCGGGTTATGGCCTCCACATTATATATATCGCATCCTATACCGTAAATAGTATCTGTTGGATAAATGATGATACCACCCTGTTTCAGGCATTTTACTACCGTTTGTATATTCCTAGCTTGGGGATCATCGGGGTGTATATGTATCAGCATGTCATTTTCAGTTTATCAGTAGCTCATACAAAGGTCGTACTTGCTGCATTATCATAGTATATTGTTTATTGAAGCAAGCGCTGTATGCAATCGCTGCTCCTCATTGCCCCTTATATCATGCCATGGCACGCCACTGTTTATTACAATATCCCGGTACTGTTTATAAAAATACTCCCTCATTTCGGGGTCAGCATGCTCTCGTTGTTCATCATATTCCCAGGCAACATCTATGTAGGTCAGCAAGTACATATCATATTGCCTGGTAGCTATTTCGTGCAATATTTGGCTATCACATCGGCCAAAGGCATGTTCACTCCATACCTTCAGCACATACAGATCCGTGTCGCATACCAACAACCGGGAGCATTGGGGCAACAATATATTTTCTGTAGCTATCTGTCCGCTGGCAATAGCTGTAAGGTCCGCTTCGGTATATGGCCTGTCTAGCGAGGCTATATAATCCCTTGCATATTCAGGTACCCAAAGCGTTTGGCATTCATGTGCAATAGCCTTGCTTAGCGTGCTCTTACCGGTGGATTCCGGCCCTATGACCACTATTTTTTTAGCTGCCAATGTGCGGGGTGTGAACTTGTTTTTTACGATGATGCAATAACCATGCAGAGCCCTTGTAACTGAGCCATGCAGAACCTGCACCCACAATAGCGCCCACAGCTACATCGCTGGGATAATGCTCACCCAGGTATAAACGTGAGTAACCCGCTGTTGCAGCCCATGCATAGGCCGGTACAGCTATATACCACTTTTTATACTCCAGCGTAAGTATGGTTGCTACAGAAAATGCATAAGAAGTATGCCCAGATGGGAACGACGGATCGCCATCGTATTTATAGGGATGAATGTCTGAGTACGTTTTAAAGGGCCTGGGCCTGTCAATTGCATACTTAAGACCCGAAGTAATGACGGTATTTATAGCCAATGCACCAATAGTTTTAAATCCATCTACTATCATTGCAGTATCATGGGTCGAAAACTCATAGATCAGTTGCCCTATTGGCAAAGCCAAAGTAATAGGATATACCGAATTGGTAACATCATTCATAAAACCCTGGTACTGGCTATTGTGAATGCGAAATACCTGTATTTGTCGCAGTATAGTTATGTCTGCATTTTGAGCCTCAGTCTTTGCAGGCCTCGCCAAAAGCAGCATCAGGATAAGGATGGATGCTCTGACTTGTATATTTTTCGCCATTCTAAATATCCAAATATAGCTACTATAAACAGGAATAATGTAAGACCACCCATCAGGGGCAGTTTTTTATAAACAAGCAATGGTATTGCAAAAAGGTTAGACACATTAAGCACTATCCAGTTTTCTATTTTGCGGCGCGCCAACAACCACATACCAGCCCAGGCGGTAGCAGATACCCAACCATCCCAAAGCGGCTGGCTAGACTGTGCCTTGGTAAGTACAACATAAAAAATGGCCCAGCCCACCACTACTATGCCTACCACTATTCCCCATTCGCGCCGGGTAGTATATGTAATAGGCAATGGTGGTTCATTTTTCTTACGCAGCCAGTGTACCCATCCATAAATACTCATTACCAAGTAGTAAAGGCTGAGTACAGACTCACCATACAACCTTGCATTAGCCATAATATAGATACCAATGGCTGTGCCAATAATACCTGCGGGGTATAGAAGTACATTATTTGCCTTTGCAAGCAGCACTTCTGCTACTCCCATTATCACCGCAACCCACTCCCACACTGTTGTTTCGCGTACCTGTTCTATAAAAATGGAAAGCCAAGAATGCCATTGCATGCGCAAATATAAAGGCTCAATATCACAACCAACAAAAATAAATACCTTAAAGAATGAGAATCTATTTGGTAGATTCAGGATAACGCTTATTTTTGCAATCCCAAAAGCAACTGGTGCGATAGCTCAGTTGGTAGAGCAAAGGACTGAAAATCCTTGTGTCGGGGGTTCAAATCCCTCTCGCACCACCAGTTGTAAAAGCCTTTCAGTATAAAACTGAAAGGCTTTTTTATTTCGGTGCAATACATAGATTATGTCAATCTAAATAAACACCAATGCATTCCCCAAAGTTAAAAACGATGATTTATGAGAAGCGATGACATTGCCTATGCGTGTTATAGCACCTTCACTGTAAACGTCAGTACCTTATAAAATTTAGGATGCTCTTTATCATAGAGCTTAAATTTTACACAACCGGCACCAGAATGCTGTTCAGGGAGCACATGAATGGCAATAAAGCCTTCCTGACCAGGGTCTAGCTTCTTAAAAACCGAACCTTTGGGAATACCGATCTGACATTTCCCATGCTGGCACATAGAGCAGTCCCAAGCCAGGGGAAAAGTATTGGAAATGGTTTCCCATTCCAGGTAAATAGATTTATCAGAAGTATTAATGACTGTGATCTTTGAATTTTCCAGGTAAGCCGTATGCCCGATGATTTCTTTTTTTACAGAATCTCCTTTTATAATAAAGGTTCTTTCGCTTTGTGCATTGGCTGCAGCAGTGCAGATAAAAGAAAAAATGAAAATAAAATACCAGCTTGTTTTATGCGTCATTACTTAGTTATTAAAACCGGTATTTTTTCAATCTGTATAGCCGTATTCTGGATTTCATTTTTAAAAGCGTAACTAACAAAACTGTTCAGTACAGCATTTGATGAAACAAGTATTTCATAAGTATCCAGAGGCTTTAAAATTAACGCATTTACCTCATCATGCGCGGGAATGGAGGCTGCATTTTTTGTAAGAACGTTGAGTTTCATTTCTTTCGGGAACGTTACGAGGTGCTCCATCAACCCCATATTTGCCAGGCGGAGCAGTACCTTTTCACCAACTTTAGCATTTAACACCGCGGGATTTGTCTGTTGGCCATTCCTCTTGTCATTAATAAAAAAATATTGGGGCCGGTAGTCCAGTTTTTTTGCCATCTGGGGTATTTCTTCTCGTTCGGCATCTAGTATCGAATCAGTATGCCAGGTGGTGTCCATTTCAAAGCCACACCACAATAGCTCCTGCGAGACCTGCTTGTAGTAAATTTTATTTTCCAGTTTTGGCCTCACTACCAGTATGCCGAACATCCCTGCTTGCACATCTAGTGGATAATTGACTGGGCAGTAATAAATATAAGTTCCGGCATGGCTGGCTATAAAACTGTAATAGCCGTGCTCCATATGGTGTATGTTATCATCAGTATATATTTCGTGTGGTTCATTTCGTTTTTGAAGCTGAATGCCCTGTATCCGTATATCATGCGGGTTGCCTTGCGATACATTCCAAAAATCTATTTCAAGACTATCCCCTTCCCTGGCTTCTATTGTTGTACCCGGTAAATTAATTGGTTCACTAAGCCTCCCTGTAAAACCAAATACACGCATTTCACTGCCATTTTCAAATGTTATGCTGCCGCTTGTCCTGCCAATTATCATAGGTCTTTTTATTTGGCCTGTGGCACAAAATACAAGCATACAACAGAGCAGATAGGGAATTACCCTCATAGTCATTTTTACATTAATTCTCACGTAAAAATAGCTTTATAATAGATAAAACTATTTTATCTCCCAGAAATAATATTATATTTACGCATTCTAAAAAAACATCAAATATCAACCATACTAAACAACTATACTATGTTCATTAAAGTTAAGTTCACCAAGAGGGCGTTATCCCTTTTTCTCATACTGCTTATTGCCGGTACTGCAAACAGCCAGGAGTTACTAAAACGAAAGAACATTGATTCATTAACCAAACAAGAACTGGCTGCATACAAGCACGCAATCCAGATACTTCATGACAGAAGTATGGTAAACCCTTATGATGAAGAGGGTTATGCATGGCAGGCGTGGATACATAACGCTACCTATATTTCAATACCCCAAACACCGCCAAGAACTAAAAAGCCCGGCGAGACTTATGCCGATTATTACAATTATATAGCTGGCTTAAGATTTAAAGATGGCAAGGGCGTCTATCCCGGAATGTGCGAACACAGGAAAGACCTGTTCATGCTGTGGCACCGTGCAGAATTTTATTACTTCGAAAAGATATTACAAAACGCAGATCCTGCCGGCACCATAAAAGATTCGAAAGGAAACATGGGCCCGTCAACTGCAAAGGTGACCGTTCCATATTGGAATTTTACGAACCCTGCCAGTGGCAAACGCTTTCCAAAAGCATTTGAAGATCCTGCTTCAGTACTGTATCGTGGCAATAGACGTGTTGGTAACCCAGATTATCCTTTTACCAAAAAAGCATTGTTACAGGATATTATTGATGGAAAGTGGCTTGTTTTTGGCGGTTTCCCTAATGCTACAGGGGGCCAAATAAGCGGTGGCTATGGCCGGTTTGAAGCTGAAATTCATGATGACATGCATGACACCTATTGCGGAGGAGACATGAGTAGCCCCAAGACAGCAGCATACGATCCTATTTTCTATTCTTTCCACTCCTATGTTGATTTTTACCTTGATGAATGGCTCAGACTTAACCACATGGAAGAACATGGATATAATACAAATGATACGATCACGTCTTTAGGTTTTCCTTTAAGAGGTACCGTGCCGACGGAATATGATCTGCCAGATTATCACAGGAAACCAGGTGTAGATATGGGCATGGGCAGTGGCTCATTATACCCGAACCATGTAACCCTTGGATACGGGTACGAAGTAGCTCCAGAGGATCATTATGCACCTCGCGACCGTGCAAAAGAAGCACAACCCGTTTTTGGGAAAGATGCAGTGAGCCTTAAATCTACTTTAACCAAAGGGACGTCTTTAGTAGCCAAAAATAAAGAAGGAATAAAACAAACGCTTGGTACATTAAAAGGCAACACACGCGTTCATAATGGTTTTTTAGATGTGGAGTCAAGCATCACCACTTCGTATAGAGTGGATGTTTATATTCATCCTAAAACCGTTAACGCTACTATTACAGACCAGAAATTCAGAGATAGATACCTGGCAAATTCGGCCAATTATTGGGTAATGGGCGATGCTTCTATGACAGATGCCGCTACCCACGTAAATATTTACATAGCACGCGAACAGGACGATATCAATAATAATTCCAACCCTAATGACTGGACTGTAACTACCAATATAACTAAACTATAAAAACAAAAATATGGCAGACCCAACAATAACATTTGAAGAGCACATAAAACCCATGTTTGCAGACTACCAGGCCGTGATGCTGAAGCATGGCGTGGATCTGCTGGACTATGCTACCGTTAAAAACCGGCATGAGCGCATGACAGTTTTAATGCATGGGCACGAACGCAACGAAAATGGAGAATATATCTCAGCCCGTCGCATGCCAACTACTCATCCTTTCCCTCAAAGAAAATTAGACATCTGGGCTAAGTGGATAGCAGATGGCATGGTTGAAGGTAAACCTGTTGCAGAAATGCCGGCAGATACGCTTATTACATTTGATGACATAAAACTAGTTTTTGAAGATTACCGGGACTCTATGCTGGAAGTTAAAATAGCTACGTCAACCGGACTAGTTCCACTGGACCTGTGGGAATACGAATTAGTTAAAAGCCAGAACGAACATATAAGCAGCGTGCTTCACGGCCGGGAAACAGATGAAAATAGTGTTCCCAGATCGAGTCATCCAATGCCTCCGGCCAATGCTCTTGCTCCGCAAAATTTAAAAAAGTGGGACAACTGGGTAGCGGGTGGAATGATTAAAAACCTGGCTGTGTAAATAGATAGCTGTACTTCATATCTTTTGAAGGTTTTTTTTGATACAACACAATAAATCCCCTGGAATATTCAGGGGATTTATTGTGTTGTGAGGATCGATAGTTAGTCCCTAAAATGGCTAAACATCTTTCAAATAAAAATGGGCAAGTTTGCGATTCATTGCAAACTTGCCCACCCAAAAATGAAAATGGTTTTATCTATTTTTTCATACTCGCCGGTACTTTCGGCAATGGTATTATCGTACTGAAAATATGGCTCAGGCCAAATGTACCAGGAGATAGCGTTTTGCCTTTATGACAACGGAAACAAGTACCTGTTGAAGTTTGGTCGTAAGTTTCCATCGCACTGTTTATTAATAAGTTTGTACCAACTGCAACACCCGGTTTTGGATTGGCTGGTGAGTATGGCTTTCCGGTAGGGTTAGCACCAGCCTGGGTCCACGTTGCGCCAATTAACCTGTAATGCTTGCGCACATCTTTTCCTACAAGCTGGCTAATTACTGAGTTATTGATGCTGATGACCTGGCTGTTGGACTCAGCCGCACTTTTATTTTCCGGGTTTGGTACCGATCCTTTTGCAGTGCCAAACGGGTTAATGAGTTGGGTAGGGCTTGCTGCAATAACATGCCCATCTGTACTCTCTATGTTCAGGCCATCGTTTATCATAAAAGGTACGTTGAAACTGCCAACCGAAGTTGAATTGCATAACACCCAACCTGTTCCTGAATCTGCCGGAACAGAAATTGTTTTCCCTTCTCGATTAACATAATCATAAGCTCCGTTCGGTGCGTTGTTTTTATGTTCAAAGGTAGCCCATATCATTTCCGGATTGCCGGCAACGCTGCCTACAACGTGTATTCCTATAAGCGCAAGTTTTGCTTTTCTTGTCCCCTTTGCTACCCATTTATGTTTATCAGTAGTGTCATAGTCGGGCACCATAGCATCAATCGTAACATAACTATCTGGATCTTTTAAACCTGTTGTTTCTACCAATGCAAGTTTTAACTCAATTGCCAATGCATTTGAATCGGGCAGTACTATACCTCTTTTCCGGGCATAAGCGCAAATATTATTCCTTGCTGTATCGGTGGTTGGGAAAAAAGAATTACGTGCAAAAGGTACATTCTCCTTATAAGCGGTGAGGTAATAAGCATATACGTCATTGACCATCATTGCATAGTAAACTAGAGAGTTGTTCTGTGCAGCCATCAGTACATCTCCTGTAGCCTGGCCAACAGAAATAGTATGCTCATCGCCTGCAGTATCAATAAATACTTTCTTACCACCGATCTCAAATTCTTCAACTATCATACCCTGATCTGTAGTATGCTGAAGAATGGCCCTGGGGTGTTCGATAATTACATTATGCTCGTCTTTGAAAATATGGTGTAGTGGGTCGGCTCCTTCTTCTATTTTGGCAACTTTTTTATTTTGTTTGCTTCCGTTAGCCGCCTTTGTCAAAACGGATCCTATTGTTTTTTCGTTATGTGCTTCTACTTCAAGCAGCTCGCCCTTATCATCTATTACCACAGGCAGGCCGTTGGGGCCTGTTTGCTTAATTGCACTCGATACACTGATCAGGGTACCTGGATTATGACGTGTCATGGTGCGATTTCCATCTATCTCTTCTGAGACATCATAGAACACGGTATCTTCCATAACCGTATTACCAGGGGCATAGCTTGTTCCTTTAGCAGGAGACAGCAGCCAAAGGAACATTTGTTCCGACCACTGATAAAAATCACAATTGACCTTGTCAGGAAAAGTGACACTGTTGGCTGCCATTACTTTTCCATTTTCAATTGCTTTCCCTCCGGTAAACCAGGAATTGAACATTTCCGGCGAAACGGTACAGGTAGTGGCCACGTCCTGGGGAAGCCGGTCATTTACCTGGGTTTCTGTCATAGTTTCTGTTGTGGTTGTAGTAGTCTTCTGGCTGGTTTCGCTCCCGCATCCTCCTAAAAAAGATGCGCCCAAAAGGCCAGCAATTACTACTATATTATTTTTAAGCATACTTTTTAGTGTGTGTGGTGATTAAAAATGTTATTGAGAAAAAAATGCCGGTAAAAAACAATGCTTGCATCATTTCTTAGGCCGGCAATTTCTGAACGGTTTACCAACCATACGTATTACTGATGGCCGCATCGCATTTTGCACCCTTTATTTATTTAAGCGCAGGGATTAGGTGTTTCCATCCATGCCTTAAAATTTGCACACATTTCCGGTGTCCATCTGGTGCCACCTTTAGGCATGTTACCACTTAAAACCCGTTCATAAATTTCCCCTGCATTTTCCAGAACGCTAGCACATTGATCAAGTGCAAGTCCGTATCTCGCCATGCAAGAGATATCTTTCGGCGTAAAATACTTGCTGATGCAGGCCCATGTAGGGTCTAAGCAAATTCCATTTTGTTCCATGTTTCTATTGTTTTAAAGATTTTATTCCTACTCTTTTCGGGCTTTTCGGAGACGCCCCCGTATTTTAATTCCTGTTTCGGCCAGGCTTATTGTTATCGTTCAAAAGTGTTTGAGAATTGAAATTTCCAACGGGCGATTGGATCATTGTCACTTTACCTTTTATTTATAACCTTTAGCCCTCCTTGTCTTTTTCCCCTTTATCTGTGATGCGCGTCTTCATTGCAGCCACTTATCGAAAAGATATTTTTTATTTCAGACCAATAACCATCCAAATAATCAGAATATTAAAAGCAAAATGGACACAGAAACGTTATACATTAACTTAAGAGCTTCTTTAAGTTTAAGGGTATTTTCTATAAAAAATTACGAATCCAAATTATAATTCATGCCAAATTAATAAGGTATTTTCACCTATGCAAGTGTTTTTGAATTTATTTTATGGAAATTTCCAGTATGAATATATAATTACAATTCGGGGGCTGCTACTTCATTTATTTTTGATCCCGTAATTGCACAATCAGAGGTGTCTGATCACTTGATATTTCCACAAGTCATAGTGTATATCATGAGACAAAAAGACAACTTAAAACAGATCCTGAGGGTATAAAAGAATTGATAATTGTAAGTTAACGCCACTTAAACAAGATGTTAACCATAGCCCCACATTACGAATATTACATTCTAATGAAGTACTTTTGTATCATCAATCATAATAGCATTAAAAATGAAAACAAGTAAGACATTAAATCTAACAAAATTAAAAGTAGTTGCATTAAGCCTATTCTTAGCAATGCCATTTGCCGGCAGAGCTGATGATACCAATCCTAATGGCAATAATGGTAATCACGCCGATGGTGGTAACAATGGTAATGGGAAGGGAAATGAAGGAGACAGCCCATCAACTCCTGTAAACACCAATTTGGTAATTCTGGCTTTGGCTGGTGGCACGCTTGTTACTACTGCAGGATTTTTATACAAGAAAAACAATTCAACAAAGAGCATATCTTTATAAAGATATGAGCTCACCAGTAGAACGGCTGAAGGCTGCATACTTGCACCTGCCAGTATTTCTAAGAATATTCTTTATAAGAAGCCTCCTGATATTTATTATCTGGAAAGCACTATACCTATTTGTTCTTGCTCCCACAAGAGTGCCTGATAAGTATATAACCAAAGCTACTGCGCACAGTACAAGTTTTGTGCTAGGGATAATAGACCATAAACTGGGACCATCAATTTACTATGATGGGTATGAGAATATTACTGTTGAAGTAAACAACAAACGCATTAACTCTATAAGAATAGCGGACGAATGCAATGCGTTGGAGTTAGCTGTTTTGTTTGTTGGTTTTCTATTCTCATTGCCATATACATTTAAAAAACAGCTGCTGTACTCAGTTTCAGGGCTGGCACTCATCTACCTTGTCAACATTATCAGGTGCAGTATGTTGGCTTTGATATACCTATCTAAACCCGACTTTTTCTTCTTTGCACACCATTATCTGTTTATTTTCATAATTTACCTTATCATATTCTCTATCTGGTATAAATACACAATGAGTTATAAATACACAATGAGTTTTATCCATTATCTGAATGCCAAAAATTAGATTAACGATACTTAGCATACTGATTATTGTTGTTTCTGCTGTCCCATTTGTTTTTATTTATCCAAATGGCTACGGCAATACAACTGTGCCTGCCAGCATTAAATATTTAACAGACGCGCTTACTATTATCACCATCTTCTCGTTGGGCTATTATATTTTCCGCAAGATCTCTATCTTTTTTATTCGCTTTGTTTGGGTCAGTGTCTATTTACTTTCCTTTTTATTTATAGCGGGTATATCCTTGTACCTAAAAGTACAAACGCACTGGGATGCTTCGACCTATAATACTATGATGGCTATTTTTACAATGATAGCAAGTCCTGTACCATTTATCATCTTGTTATTGGTCAATACTATTATCAGGAAGACAATTAAAAAATGATGCTTATTCCAACGGTTATAATAAGCATTAGCGCATAAGACACGTTTTGACACTTTTGAAATAGAAGTGGATTGTTTTTGAACGAGATCACTTTCAATAGTAATGGTGGCTTCTTTGGCCACTTTGTCGGCAACGAGGCCAGGGACATTTACTTTGTAGCCTGGTAATGTAACGGCGAACTTTGGGTGGTTGCATTAAAATATACTTTTGCTCAAACGATGCAGCGGGGCAAAGGCAATATGATCAAAAGTGGAATTACTGTATTTTCATTTTATTGTTTATTAATTGTTGAGTGCGCCCTGGTTTACCCAGGCTGTAATTTTATTTATATCGCAGGCGGAAAGCTGGGGTAAATTTTTAGGCATGGCATGTAGCTGGGAAGGATTACCATTTACATCATACACCAAAACAGCGGTTGTTGCTATAGGCAGGATGCCGCTATACGTGATGAAATTGTAGCCGCTGGTTGATTGGCCTGCGGCATCGTGACACCCGCCAGATATGTTGCAACTGGTAGCGAATATTGGTGCAATGACCTTTGCATAGGATACGGCTGTGGTATCGCAGGTGACAGTAAGGGGTGGAACATACAACTGGTCACCTTTATCGTTATAACAACCTAGCGTGCTTAGTAAAAGAAGTGCACTTATTGCCAGCAATTTATTTTTCATTTTTTTAAATATTCTTCGGTTAGTTTTTTTCTATTACACAATCAGTTAAGGATACACCGGTTATACCTGCACCCGAGCAAAAGCCTTTGATAACAACATTCTGCCCTTTGCTTACTACTATTCCTTTATCGCGCATGGTACATTGAACCCCTGCAACTGGATCGGTAGTTTGTAATATCAACATTATCCCTCCATCCTGATTTTTATCAGATTCTTCAATGATACCAGTAACTTCTACTGCTTTATTTAAATACTTAGCATCTGCTTTCTTCTCATCTTCAGTATATTCTTTAGAAAGGTTTGCTGCCGTTACCACAATACTTTTTGCATTTTCAACTTTATGGTGTGGCTTGTACCATTGACAGGTGGCAACAATGAGCCCCGCTCCTACAAGGATGACCACTATAATTATTATCCGTTTGATCACTGTTAATGGATATTGTAGAATGAAAATTGTTTTGTGTATTAGTTATTTGGAGCACCTGCAGCTACCCATTTTTTTACCTGAGTTATCTGGCAGTCGTCCAGCATATTGGCACCCAGTGGCATAGCATTATACCCCGGCAGGTGTTCTATGTCTCCCAGCAACCTCCCGTTAACTACAGCATATTTTACACTTGTATAATCTGCAAGACTGCCACCTGCAGCCGAAGGGGAGTTGTGACAGCCGGTGCAGTATGTTTGCATCAACGGTGCTATTGTGCCGCTGTAAGTGAAGCTTGTAGTATCGCAATTGCTGGTGCTGCAGGCACCACTATCAATGGCACCGGTTGCTATCCAGCGTTTTATAAGGTCAAGGTCTGTAGCAGATAAAGAAGGGCTGCCTTTAGGCATTACTGTCACACTAAATATTTTCATGCTTATCGATTGCCATATTTTACTTGCAGCGGGATTGCCGGGAACTATACCTTTTTTTATTACATCCTGGTAATTGTCAAGTACGTAACCACTAGCCCCATGACTTGCATCGTGACAACCTCCTTTTGCACAATTAGATTGAAAAATGGGTAGTATATCCCTTTCAAAACAAATTGTTGGATCGCCGGTGCGCAGGCTTACAGGCAAAACATATGGGGCATGCATGCAGGAATTAATTAAAATAGCATTCAGCATTAGAGTTAGTAAACAGATGGATATTTTAACTTGTTTTGAAATTCTCATTATATAAAAAACACACTTATTTTAATTGCGTATTGATATTGAATTATTTTTATGCAGCTTCCCAAATTTAGAAGGCAATTTTGAAGATATTTTGAGCCGGCATTCATGCTATTTTGATATTTTAAATATAAATGGCAGTTTCGTCATTTTATTACCTTGTAGTAAATAAAGTATTGTGAAAATCCTGATAGTAGAAGATGAGCAGAGCCTTCGTGAGAATATTACTACTTACTTGAATAGTGATGGCAATGTTTGTGAAAGTTCAGCTGATTTGGAAAATGCAATTTTAAAATTGGAGGATTATGCTTACGACTGCGTTTTGTTGGATCTAGGCCTACCCGATGGTGAGGGATTTAAAGTTTTAAATTTCTTGAAAGAACAGATGAGGGATGAAGCGGTGCTTATCATTTCTGCCAAAAACAGTCTTGAAGATAAAATTAAGGGATTAAATACAGGCGCTGATGACTACCTGATAAAGCCATTTCACTTAGCAGAACTTAAAGCCCTTGTTGAAGCAGTTTTCAGACGCAAGGCTGCTAATGGCAATAATAACCTGGTTTTTAATGAGATAACCATTAACCTGCAAGGTAGAACCGTGGAGATCAATGGCAAACCCATAGTCCTAACAAGAAAGGAGTATGATATGCTTTTATACTTTATTGCCAATAAGGGCAAGGTCATTTCAAAAAATGCAATTGCAACACATTTGTGGGGAGATGAAATGGATATGAATGACAACTTTTATTTCCTCTACACTCATATAAAGAACCTGAGGAAAAAAATGCTAGACGCTAACTGCAAAGACTATTTGAAATCTATTTATGGAATAGGATATAAATTTCTTTCGGAATGAAACTATCGGCCCATTACAATAGGTCAAACATCATAATAACTGTATCGGTACTCCTTGCTGGGGCGGTGATATATTATTTTGCTATCAATTACATTATCCAGAAGCAACTGGATAGAGATTTGACTGAAGAGATGGAAGAAATTGTGTCTTATGTAGCTTCCCATCACAAATTTCCTGTACAACCAGATATTGATGAAGAACAAGTGACAATTAAGGAAACAAGTCTGACAAATTTTAAGACTGTTTTTTTTAATGTACCCTTTAAGAAGGTTATAAATGATGATGATGACAACAATGGGCGTGCAGTGGAAATGTTGGTATCAGTAAATGAGAAAAATTACTTGTTGACAATAGCAATATCGAGAGATGGTACCGAATACCTGGTACAGGTTATTGCTACCATAACATTAATACTGATGGCTGGGTTGTTCCTGGTGCTTTTCCTTACCAATAGATATGTGTCTCATGATCTCTGGAAGCCATTTTTTTATTTACTGCAGCAATTGAAAGCCTTTAGCGTTTCAGACCACACCAACTTCTCGTATAGCAAGACCAATGTAGATGAGTTTAATGAGCTGGAAGCGGCAGTACTCCTTATGTCATCGAGAGTGAGGAAAGATTACAGGACTTTAAAACAATTTACAGAAAATGCTTCTCATGAAATGATGACACCGTTGTCGGTTATCACCTCGAAGCTGGATATACTGATACAAGACGATTCGCTTAATCCCGAACATTATAAACAACTTCAGGATATTTACGGGGCAACAAGCAGATTATCAAGACTTAATCAATCGCTTCTTTTATTGGTTAAGATAGAAAATAATTTGATAGATGAAGCTGAGTTGTTGGAACTACAACAGCTTGTTTTTGAAAAGAAGGAGCAATTCCAGGAACTAATCACTTCAAAGCATATCATTGTAACGGCAACAATAACGCAGAAAACGATAACGGCCAGTGGACATTTGCTTGATATTCTATTCAATAACCTGTTCAGTAATGCCATCAGGCACAATATTGATAGTGGAGTAATCAACATAAGCCTGACAGATGAAAAGTTTTTGATTCAAAATACCGGAAGCTTATATCCTTTAAATGAAGAAGAACTATTCGAACGTTTCCAAAAAGGGAAAAAATCAGAGGGAACAGGCTTAGGTTTGGCTCTTGTTAAGAGTATTTGTAACGTTTATAATTGGGATGTATCATATTCTTTTATAAGTTCGCTGCACACTTTTCAAATATCATTTGCTCCTGGCAAAGAATAAAAGCTTTAATGACATTGTTAACCTTTAACGCAATATAAAAGATCATGAAAATTAGTCCGCTTGCGGGAAAACCTGCGCCACCAGAAATATTGACAAACATACCCAGACTGGTTGCTGCATACTATAGTGAAGTTCCCGATGCAAAGATCGCCGCACAAAGAGTTTCTTTCGGTACATCGGGTCATAGAGGGTCATCTTTCAACCTGTCTTTTAATGAATGGCACATACTGGCTATTACCCAAAGTATTTGCTTATACCGAAAACAGAATAAGATAGATGGGCCATTGTTTATTGGTATGGATACCCATGCACTATCTGTACCTGCACTTGCCAGTGCGCTTGAAATTTTAGCAGCAAACGGAGTAGAAGTAATGACAACCGGAATGGAAGAATATACACCTACACCGGTTATTTCTCATGCTATACTTACTTATAATAAAGGTCGTACAACCGGCCTGGCAGATGGTATTGTAATTACTCCGTCTCATAACCCACCTACAGATGGCGGCTTTAAGTATAATCCACCCAATGGCGGACCAGCAGGTACTTCTGTTACCAGTTGGATAGAAGCAAAAGCGAATGAACTGCTGGAAGAAGGGCTACGTAGTATAAAAAGAACTACCCTGGCAAAGGCATTAAAGGCATCTACAACCCACCAACACGACTATCTTAATACTTACATTGCAGACCTGGGCAACGTGATCAATATGGATGTGATACGTAATGGGAACATACGTATTGGTGTAGATCCATTGGGTGGTGCAGGTGTTCACTACTGGCAACCTATTGCAGATCATTATAAACTGGATATGACGGTGCTCAATAAATATGTTGACCCCACTTTCCGGTTTATGACTGTTGACTGGGATGGGCAGATACGAATGGACCCTTCTTCATCATACGCTATGCAAAGTCTTATTGGGTTAAAAGACAAGTACGATATTTCTTTTGCTTGTGATACCGATCATGACCGGCATGGGATAGTTACCAAAAGTGTGGGCCTGCTACCGCCTAATCATTACCTGGCAATATGTATTTCCTATCTTTTTCAACACCGCCCGGGGTGGAGTAAGAATGCGGCTGTAGGGAAGACGGTAGTAAGCAGCCAGATCATAGACCGGGTTACCGCAAAACTAGGACGTAAGCTATACGAAGTGCCAGTAGGGTTTAAATGGTTTGTGGATGGCCTGATGGACGGTTCGCTTGCGTTTGTTGGCGAGGAGAGTGCGGGTGCAGCCTTTAACCGGCTGGATGGAAATGTTTGGACAACGGATAAAGATGCATTTATACCGTCTCTGCTTTCGGCAGAGATCACGGCGGCAATGGGCAAAGACCCAGGTGAAATTTATAAGGATATTACCAATGAATTTGGAGCTCCTGTTTATGACCGTATTGAAGCGCCTGCTACATCTGCACAAAAAAAGCTGTTGAGTGCGCTTTCTCCACAGCAGGTGCATATAACAGAAATGGCTGGTGAGAAGATAGAAAATATACTTACTGCAGCGCCAGGGAATAATGCTGCTATTGGCGGCCTGAAAGTAGCCACAAAAAATGGTTGGTTTGCAGCCCGCCCTTCGGGTACAGAGGAGATATATAAGATATATGGTGAGAGCTTCCTGGGCAGAGACCACCTGGATAAGATATTGCACGAGGCACAGGAAATAGTTAACACTGCCTTGGCAGCACCACAAACAGTGAAGTAAGTGCAGCAAGGACTTCAGCAAAGCCTAATAGAAAGGGAACCCCTGTGTTTTGCAAGGGTTCCCTTTCTATTTCTATTGGTCAATCAGCAGTTCAGTTTTAATAATCCTGTACCCAGCCTTCATCACTTAATGTTAACAAGCCAAACAACACATATATAAGCCATGTTTTATTAATTTTACCCCTGAATGCTTCCCCCATCTATTGCAATCAATAATTCTAAAATATGGCATTATCATTTAAAAAGATAATTTTCAAGACACTTAAGATCAGCAGTATAGTACTGGGTAGTTTGCTGTTAATAATGATCTTGTTACCTTACTTGTTCCCAAATACAGTAACACAAAAAATAAAAGGTTGGGCAAATAGCAACATCAATGGTAATATTTCTTTTACAGGTACCAGCTTGTCCTTCTTCAAAAAATTCCCTTCATTAACGCTCACCTTGCAAAATGTAACGCTTAAAGGAAGCGCTCCTTTTGAAAATGACACCCTAATTGCTGCCAAAGAACTATCGTTGGGTATCGACTTATCTTCCCTATTTAAAAACCGTCTGAACATTGATAAGATCAGCCTTAGCGATGCATTGATCAACATACAGGTCGATACTCTTGGGCATGCCAACTATAATATTTATAAATCTGCACAGCAAAAAACCAGTGCACCTGCCGATACAAGTAGTGCATCACTCGGCATCCGTCAGATACTGGTTGAAAACAGTCGGTTAGTTTATTATGACCGGTCTCTCCCTATGAAAATTGTTGCTCGGGGATTCAATTATTCGGGTAGCGGTGATTTGAGCCAGGATGTCTTTGATCTATATACGCATACAGATATACAGTCGCTCGATTTCTCTTATAACAACCAACCATACATCATTTCGAAAAAGATAAATGCAGATCTCGTTACCAGTATCAATACAAAATCGCTGGCATTTATTTTTTCAAAGAACGACCTGAACATCAACCAACTACCTGTTCAGTTCAATGGACGATTTGCATTCATAAAGGATGGATATGATATGGATTTCCAGATAGACTCACACGAAAAGGATTTAGGTGACATTATCAGCGCTCTACCTGCTGCCTATCAAAAACCATTAGACCAAACAGAACTGGACGGCACCGCAAACATACACATAGCACTAACCGGGAAATACATTGCCAAAGACAGTACCATGCCCGATCTTAGCATGAGCGTCAAAATACGGAATGGCTATATAGACAATCAGAAATCGCCATATCCGGTAAGCAACTTATACATGAATATGGAGGCAACTCTTCCCGGCCTCGATCCCGATAGCTTGTATGTAAATATGGATACCCTATACTTCAATGTAGGCAAGGGGTATTTCAGCTCTGTATTACGGGTAAAGGGTGTAACCGAGCCAGATATTTATGCCAAAGTGAATACAGAAATAGATCTTGAAAAATGGAATAAAGCACTGGGCGTAAAACCATTTGATGTTAAAGGCATTTATACCTTGTCTTTATTAGCTGAAGGCAGATATGCCAAAGGAGTTGTGTACACTGGTCTTAGGAAACACGCTGACACCGTAATAACTAGCATTCCAAAGTTCACATTACGTTCGTCTTTCAGAAACGGATATTTCAAATACGCTTCACTTCCCGAAGCAGTAAAAGATATCCGCTTCAACCTGTGTGCAGATTGTCCGGATAATAATGTCAAGCACATCAACATGGCTTTAGATAGCCTTAATGCTACTGCATTGGGCAATTACATAAAAGGATACTTCAGGCTGGGCAACACTACCAATTTCCCGGTTGATGCCAGGCTACAGGCTAAATTCCACATGGCAGATCTGAAACAATTTTATCCTGCAGACAGTATAGATATAAAAGGAGATCTGGATGCTGACATACAAGCTAAAGGAAACTACTTACCTGCACAAAAAAAGTATCCTGTAACAACAGCTAATATCAACCTGAAAGATGGCTCTATACTTACTAAATATTATCCCCACCCAATAAGTAAGATACAAGTGAGCACCAGCGTTGCAAATCATACTGGCACTTTAAAAGGAATGAACATTTCTATAAAGCCAATATCCTTTGAGTTTGAGGGTAAACCATTTATAATTAAAGCTGAACTGCACGATTTTACTAATCTGAAGTATGCCATATCATCAACAGGAACTATAGATGTTGGCAAGATATACCAGGTGTTTGCTCAAAAAGGTTACAATGTAAATGGTACCATTGCTGCTAACCTATCACTTAAGGGAAAGCAAAGCGATATAACAGCAAAACACTACGACAAATTGCAAAACAGTGGCACATTAAAAGTGAACAATATAGTACTCACGAGCGATCTGTTCCCCAAACCTTTTACCATCAGCAAGGGCATCTTCAGCTTCAATCAAGACAAAATGCATTTTGATGCATTCACCGCTACATATGGCAACTCCACTATTGTTTTAAATGGCGCCTTATCAAACGTACTTGACTACGCGTTGCACCCAAGTGCCATTTTGAAAGGCGAATTCACAATGAAAAGTGACCTACTGGTTGTAGATGATTTCATGGTGTATTCAGGTGGTACACCGGCCAGTACACCTGCAAAAACCACCACCACTCCCAGCGGAGTAATCATGGTACCTAAAAGCCTTGACCTTACCTTCGATGCCGATGTAAAGCAGGTGAGGTACAGTGGGTTAGTGATAAAAGACGCTAAAGGCCATATGACCTTAAGTAAGGACAGTATTATACTCAAAGAAACCGGCTTCAGCCTTATAGGTGCACCTATCACTATGAACGCTACATATACCAGCATCAGCCCTCTTTCTGCATTCTTTGACTACCGCATAAGTGCTAAAGACTTTGACATTAATAAAGCCTACAAAAAAATAAAACTGTTTCACGATATGGTAACCAGCGCCAAGAATACCGAAGGGCTCATTTCTCTGGACTACCATCTCAGTGGTAAGCTGAACAGTAATATGTACCCCGTATATCCGTCTTTAGTAGGCGAAGGGGTATTATCTGCCAAGGCATTAAAAATGCATCAATTCAAACTGTTCAACGCTGTAGGTAAAAAAACAGGTCGCGATAGTGTAGGTGGCAATCCAGATGTTTCCAAAGTAGAGATAAAAACTACCATTGCACATAACATTATTACTATAGAGCGCACCAAGATGCGCATGGCTGGCTTCAGGGCTAAAATACAAGGTCAGGTAAGCCTGAATCAGGCTATCGACCTTAAATTCAGATTAGGACTACCCCCATTAGGACTGATAGGAATACCTATGACAATAACAGGTACTGAAGATAAACCCATCGTTAAATTAGGCAAAGGCAAGGAAGAGGATGAACTGAAAGAAGTTGATGAGGATTGATTTGCTGCAGATTATAGATGATCACCAGGACATTGATGAATCCATTACGTTCCAGATAAAAATTACGTGTATAGTAATGTTTTCTTATTTTTAAACGTCAATAGAAAAACTTACTTATTCGCTTGACCATGTAATTTAATGTAGTTTTCTATGGAGCTAACATTTCCCGCAGAACAACATCTTCCTTCTACCTGGTGTGGGCCCGAAATGGCACAAAAGAAGAGTGAATGGATCTTGTACCTGGATGAGCATGAGATAGCAGAACTTGAGACAGCAGCGGGATCATTGCTTGATAACAATCAAAATATAGCAACCCTTACTGCAGCGCAATTCCCGTTACCAACATTAGAACCAAAACTCGAAGCTATACGTAAGGAACTGATACATGGACGTGGGTTTGTATTACTACGCGGATTACCAGTATCACGATATAGCGAACGTGAGGCAGGTACTATTTTCTACGGGCTTGGATGCCACCTGGGCGCTCCACGGTCGCAGAATGCAGCAGGACACATGCTGGGCCATGTACGCGACTTAGGCATGAAGAGCAGCGACCCCAAAGTACGCATTTACCAAACCAACGAACGACAAACTTTTCATACAGACTCTTGCGATGTGGTGGGGCTGCTGTGCCTGAAAACAGCAAAACAAGGCGGAACATCGCTTTTGGTAAGTGCCTCTGCTATTTTTAATGAAATGCACAGGCAACGGCCAGATCTGCTGCAACTACTCTTGCAGCCCATAGCTACAGACCGCAGGGGCGAAGTGCCTGAAGGTATGCTACCATACCTGTTCATTCCTGTATTTAGCTTTTACAAAGATTACCTCACTGTTTTTTATCAACGTCAGTATATCGATTCTGCACAACGGTTTGCCGATGCACCTCGTCTTACCACACAGCATGTTGAGGCTCTGGATATGTTTGATCGCCTGGCTAATGATCCGAAGTTGAACCTGGCGATGGATCTGGAGCCTGGCGATATGCAATTTGTTTACAACCATGCTCTATTACATGATCGTACAGGATTTGAGGATTGGGATGATCCGGAACAAAAGCGTCACTTACTACGACTATGGCTATCCATACCTGGAGACCGAGTATTGCCCCAAGTATTCGCATCTCGTTTTGGAACAGTAGAGGTAGGCAACCGTGGGGGAATTATAGTAAAAGGCACAGACCTAACTATTCCATGGACAAGTTGATTTTCTTTTACTTATTTAATGGGGATAAGGTCCATTGCATAAAACTACTCCCACTTCTTATTAAAATCCCCCCTGCTGAAATACTTTTCTATCAGGCAATACATAACAATGAAAAAATATCTGCTACCCATCTCCCTTATCTTCAAATTAGACTTACCATGCTTCCGGTTGCGCCAGCTATTGGGTATTACAGTAAAGGAATAGCCTCTTACAACGGCTTTTAACGGCAGCTCCACTGTCAGATTAAAGTGTGGCGCGAGAAAAGGTTTTATACCTTCTATCGTTGCTCGCGAATATAGTTTGAAGGCATTCGTACAATCCGTATACCTCAACTTAAATGCAAAGCTGATCATATTATTCACCATACGGTTCAGGTATAGTTTCTCTTTGGGATAGTCGAATACCTGCCCACCCTTCATAAATCGGTTTCCAAATACACAATCTACTTTTTGGGTAACCATTGCATTATAAAACTTCACCAGGTCCTTGGGATCGTCGCTTAGGTCAGCCATCACTACTGCCACGCAGTCGCCTTTAAAATCTTCCAAGCCCCGACGCACAGCGTATCCGAATCCATTCTTAGGTGGTTCATTAAAAATAGTCCTCAAAGTAGGCATACGTTGCTGTAGTTGCGCTATCACGTCTACCGTATTATCCTTACTATTATCATTTACTACCAACAATTCATGATCAATTCCAACACTTATTAATTCATCATAAAATGCATTCAGCGTATCTGGCAGATTTAGGGCTTCGTTATAAGCAGGTATTACAACACTCAATTTCATACACGGCAACACGTTCTTATTACTGATTACATAAAACTACATTGGGCCATTTATGCACCATGCAGCAAACTATCTTTCATTTTGGATGCAATATATACCCAATTGGCAGGATTTATTGGCAATATCCCTTGCCTCACCTACTCGTTCTGCCGGGAAATAGTATTCCTGATTTTGCGTCCTATACTGATATCTTTCAAAACCAGCCTCACCATACGTATAATTCTGGGAATACGTATATAGGAACAATAGCGATACACCTATTGTCACCGGCCATTTAAATTTATAACCATCAATCTTTATCATAATCAGCACAAAAGCAATTGCAGCAAGCATATTCGGATAAATAAGATAACGACTGGAATAAGAATCCAGCATTTTTACATTGCTACGGAACACAGAAACCACGGCGTTAGAAACTAAGATAAAGACCAGGATGCTCAAAAAGGGAAGTGCATTTTCTTTGATGTGAATTTTTTTGCTTATGGGCAATACTAATGCCAGCACAATAAACATAAGCACTCCCGCAACTACACCTATCTCATAACCAAAATGTCCGCCTGCCAGATGCAAATAAAAAGGAACTATTTTAGATAGGTCATTAGAATAAGTACTTTGATCTGCAGCTTTAGTATAGTGTATAAAATACAAAGGCGTAAATATAAGGAAAGTAACAACACTGCTTATTATTCTCTTTCTGTCTCTGATAAACACAGTAAACAATACCAAAACAAAAGCTGCTATCATACCATTACCGCTAGAGTAAATGCAAATAATCTGACACAATATAGCAGGGATAATATACTTTCTGTTATCGTATGAATAGAAAAGCAAACTGAGCATAAACAGCATGATAACCCCGTAATTCTGCATACCACACATCGCAAAATCGGCATTATCATAATTATTCATATCAAATATGCAAAAACCTACCATAAGAGCTGTAATGTTCCAGTACTTAGGCATCGCCTTTTTAATGAATAAGATAGCTACAATAAAAATAATTACCAGCTGCAGGTTGGCAATAAAAATCAGGTTGATAAAATTAATATTCCCTGCAATAGTGTCATACAATAGAAAAATAAACCTTGAAGATAATATTCTATGTTCATTATGTTGTTGCAATAGTAAGCCGAACTTATCTGAGAAAGCAGCTGTTTTAAAGTTATTCAAGAATTGTAATACAGCATTGTAGTCATCGCCAATGGGCAGGTTTAGTGCATACTGGTTCACCATTTTAAAATAAACAAGCACTGGTATAAATATCCAGGAATTGATCAACCATTCATAGTATTTAGAATAACCACCGGCTTCTTTAGTTTCAGCAAGGGGTATAGCAGGTGCAGGTTTTGCTTTTGCAGCAGTAGCCTTCGACATAAATATAAAATAGGTTATTGTTAAGTGCTTTCAAAAATACTTATTTCGAAAGTAATATTCAAAAGTGATTGGCGGCAGACAAGGAAACCTATCAGAAAGTATCAACAAAACAAAAGCCCCGGTATGTCCGGGGCTTTTGATATAAAAAACTTATTGGTCATTATTTGTCACTTGTCTTCAGGTTAGGGAATGGAGGTGGTACGTTAGTAGGACCTTCTTCACCAACATTTGCAGAGCGATACATAACTACGTTCGCATCACCAGACTGTCCGTACTGGAATATGAAGCGGTTGCGGTTGATACCATTCTTTTCACTCATATACTGGATCACTGAGTTAACACGATCCCATGAGCGTTGCTGTTGCAGTTTGTTGCCGTTTCCTGCACCAGTTATTACAACGTGGCAATCAGGGTTAGCCTGCATCTGTGCTGCAAGTGTAGCAAGCTGAGACTGCATTGCAGAACTGATCTTAGCAGATGTAGTTGGGAATATAATGCTACCTGCACCTATATTACCGCACTGGCTGCCTTTATTAGCTGCACCGCAACCTTCTGGGCAAGGGCATTTACCAACTCCATCAGCATCCACTGGCTGGCATTCTGTTGGAGTGATCAATTGCTTGTCACGGAAGTCAGGAACACCATCACCATCTGTATCCATAGGGCAACCATGAGAATCAACAGAAACACCTGCAGGAGTGCCTGGGCATTTATCAAACTGGTCTGTGATTCCATCACCATCAGCATCTGGCAATACCGGATCTGGCAGCAACATGTGGCGTGGGTAGTTAAGTTCGTTGTAGCTAAAGTCAAGTGGGTTAAGCCAGTACAATGGTTCTACCCTCTTCTTGTTATTACCCAGATTGAAATTAAGACCAATTGAAGTATAACTCAACAGATCAGAAGAACGTGTTGGCACAGCAGCATTACCTGTACCGGCAACTGGTTGCTGAGGCAGATAATTGATACCGCTCATGTAACCATCACCATTAGGATAAGTTAAACGCTCTTCCAATTGCAGGTTTACACGTTTGTTCAAACGGAATTGAGCACCGGCTCCTATACTTGGCGCGAAGTCCAATGTTTTATTATCAAAAATGGTTGTCCTTGATGTACCACGAGTATTTGCTGGTTCATCATAAGAGTTATCCATACCGCTCTGGAGTGCTTTACGAATCTTATTTTTATTAGATGATTCAATAGTTGTTGTACCTATTATACTTGCAAAATCGTATGCTGCACCATTATTAGTAGTGTTAATACGGGTTTTGTAAGCTACTGCACCCAATCCAAGATAACCGAAGAACGAAACGGATGTACGAGCCCTGTTAAATTTGATGTTGTTAGTATTCAACATGAAATCTATATTCAGCTGGTGTGCTTCCATCCTATAGTTATTATAGATGGTTGCAGGAGTAGGTGAAGTTGGATATACACCATATGCCTGCCATGGACCACCATCACCTTGTGTGATAGGTGTACCACGATAATCTAATCCTTTAGCAACCATATAGATATACTGTATCCTTGTAGAGAACATATATCCCCATGCTTTGCGCACATTCAGGTTAAAACCACCATCGCCACCTTTCGCGTTGTAGAATAACAAACCTGGTATAGAACTAATAACATCTGGCTGTCCAATGCCAAAACCTACTTCCCACATATTGCGTGGACGAGCAGGGTACGCATATTGATGGTTTAAAAATTTCTTGTGCTGAGCCATGCTTCTTTTCGGAACATATGCTGTATCCAGTACATCGTAGTTTTGACCTCTGTAGGTCATATCTCTTGCTGACCACTGTGCGCCTGTCGCAGGGGTGGTTGATGATGATTGGCTTTCCTGTGCAAACACTGGTTGAGCGCCCAGTGCCGAACACAATCCTACCAATAGTAGGTGTTTCTTGTTGACCATAACAGTTTGTTTATGTGATTTTAGTTTAACGGTTTTAAAAATCTTGTCAATATTTAAATATTATTAAAAGTGTTGCAAAGTTAAACCACCAAAGGTTTAAAAGCAAAACAGTATTTTTTATTAATTTACAAAACTACGACAAACCCTACTTCTCGACAAGCATATTCAACTATTATGCCAAAAATACTTTCTCCAAAGTAAATCAGCCTTATCTGCATTTACATTTTTATTGTTTTGTACTTTTAGTCCACAAATGGAACAGGTAAATAAAGTGATAGGCAGGGAACTGTCATTATTTGAAAAAAAATTTTCAGACAGTGTTAAAAGCACCAATCCTTTATTAGACCGCATTATGCGGTTTATTATAAAGCGCAAAGGCAAGCAAATGCGACCTATGTTTGTTTTTTTGTCAGCCCTGATAGCCGCAGAAATTAATGAGGCCACTTACCGTGCCGCAGCACTTATAGAATTATTGCATACTGCTACGCTTGTACATGATGATGTTGTCGATAATTCAATGATTCGTAGAAATTTTTTCTCAATAAACGCATTATGGAAAAATAAGATAGCGGTTTTAGTGGGCGATTACTTGCTTTCAAAAGGCCTTTTGCTTTCTATAGACAATGGTGATTATAAAATATTACAGATCACATCCCGGGCAGTAAAAGAAATGAGCGAAGGCGAACTGCTCCAAATGGAAAAGGCACGCAAACTTGATATTCAGGAAGATATCTACTTCGAGATCATACGTGCCAAAACAGCCTCTCTATTATCTGCCGCATGTGCAGCCGGGGCCTATTCTGCTACAAACAGTGCAGAAATTTCGGATAAGTTCCGGGTGTTTGGAGAAAAAGTGGGTATTGCATTTCAGATCAAAGACGACCTCTTCGACTATGGTCAAGATAATATAGGTAAACCAACCGGAATTGATATTAAAGAAAAGAAGATGACCTTACCATTAATATATACACTTCAAAATGCTGACAAAGAAATAAAGAGGAAGATCATATACATTGTAAAAAATCAAAATACAGACCGCAAGAAGGTAGATGAGGTAATAGAATACGTGAAAGCATCAGGTGGTATAGAATACGCTGCAAAAAAAATGAAAGAATATCTAGCCGACGCAAAAGAAATTTTAATGACATTCCCACAAACACCCGCTCGCAATGCTATGGAAGAGCTGGTTGACTATGCTATAAATAGAAAGAATTAGTATAAATATAACCTTACCCGACAGTATTAATTTCTATCCAAGAAGAAATTAGTCTTTACTTCAATATAATTCCGGCCCAATAAAATGGCAGAATGTATTTTTTTGCCGAACTTTCCATTCCGTTTTATATACGGTTGAATAACAGATCAGCAGCAGGAGATATCTATGGCAAAAGAGAAAGTAACGAATACGAAGAAAGCAGGTAAAACTAAGGAAACAGAAACCCACCTCGATGAATCAATAGCAGTAGCTGAACATATACATGGTATGGACGATGACCACATCTTCATAAAAGGAGCGCGCATGCACAACCTGAAGAATGTGGATGTAGCAATACCACGCAATAAACTCGTTGTAGTTACAGGAGTAAGCGGATCAGGCAAGTCATCGCTCACAATGGACACTCTTTTTGCAGAAGGCCAGCGTCGCTATGCCGAAAGCCTCAGTGCATATGCCCGCCAGTTCCTCATGCGCATGGATAAGCCCGATGTAGATTACATACACGGCATATGCCCTGCAATAGCAATAGAGCAAAAAGTAACCACACGCACTCCACGCAGTACTGTGGGCAGCATGACTGAAATATATGACTACTTGCGCCTGCTGTTTGCAAGGGCAGGCCACACCTATTCACCAATAAGCGGTAACGAAGTAAAGAAGGATACAGTTACCGATGTTGTTGAATATATTAAAACTCTCGATAAAGGTGTGCGTATTCAGTTTATAGTACCACTCATCACCCGTTACGGGCGCTCTATTCAGGAAGAGCTGAACATACTGATGCAAAAGGGCTTTTCTCGCGTGTATGCAAAAGAAGGCGAGAGTAAACCCATACGTATTGAAGATCTGCAAGACGGTACGGTACAATTGCCAACCACACAGATATACTTACTCATAGACCGTATTGTAGTGAAGGACTTTGACGAGGATGACCTCCATCGTATGGCAGATAGCATACAGACTGGATTCTACGAAAGCGAAGGCGACTGCTTACTGGAAATTGACGGGGATAAAATGGTCAACTTCAATAACCGGTTTGAAGCCGACGGAATGAAGTTTGAAGAACCTACGCCCAATTTATTCTCCTTCAACAATCCTTATGGGGCCTGCCCTACTTGCGAAGGCTTTGGGCAAACCCTAGGTATAGATGAAGACCTGGTAATACCCGACAAGCGACTAAGCGTTTACGAAAGCGCTGTGGCTTGCTGGCGGGGCGAGAAAATGAGCGAATGGAAAGATGGCTTTATAAGAAGTGCTTCAAAATATAACTTCCCCATACACAAACCAGTTGCAGACCTTACTGAAAAAGAATTTGATTTGCTATGGGAGGGTAACGATAAAGTAAGTGGCATACGCGACTTTTTCACAATGGTAGAGCAGAACTTGTACAAGGTACAGTACAGGGTAATGCAAGCACGCTATCGTGGGCGCACTGTTTGCCCCACATGCAAAGGATCCAGGCTTAGGCCGGACGCGCTATATGTAAAAGTAGGCAGCGCTACCATTGCCAACCTCATGTTCATCCCTACTACTGACCTGTACGAATGGCTCAAGAATCTGAAACTCAGTGATTATGACCAATCTGTTGCGAAGCGTATTTTATTGGAAATCGATCAGCGTATAAAAACGCTGCTGGATGTAGGATTGGGATATTTGTCGCTAGGCAGGTTAGCCAATACCCTCTCTGGTGGAGAAAGCCAAAGGATACAGCTTACTAAATTCCTGGGAAGCAATCTTACTGACTCTTTATACATATTGGATGAGCCCAGCATAGGCCTTCATGCACGCGATACCGCACGGCTTATTGATGTACTTAAAAACCTGCGCGATCTTGGCAATACCGTAGTGGTCGTAGAGCACGATGAGATGATGATGCGTGAGGCCGACTATATAATAGATATGGGACCGCTTGCCAGCCATCTTGGTGGCGAGGTTATAGCAGCAGGTAATTACAGCCAAATCATAAAGAACCCCAAAAGTCTCACCGGCCAATACCTATCCGGTAAGTTGCACATAGATATACCTCCTGTCAAACGCAAACCTAATGGCAATATACGTATTGAGGGATGCCGGCAGCACAATCTAAAGAATGTTGATGTTAGTTTCCCCCTTAACCTGCTTTGCGTAGTAACCGGGGTAAGTGGCTCGGGTAAAACAACTTTAGTAAAACAAACTTTATACCCGGCATTACAGAAGCATTATGGAGAGGGCACCGAAAAGCCTGGTCTGTTCAGATCACTTACTGGCGATCTTGCCAATATAAACCATGTGGAAATGGTCGATCAGAATCCTATTGGCAAATCATCCAGAAGCAACCCGGTCACTTATATAAAGGCGTACGACGAGATACGCAAACTGTACACCAAGCAGCCACTGGCAAAAATGCGTGGCTTTGCCGAAAAACATTTTTCTTTCAATACCGATGGCGGCCGTTGCGATACGTGCAAAGGTGAAGGTGAGGTTGTGGTAGAAATGCAGTTCCTGGCAGATATACATTTGTTGTGCGAGGTGTGCAAGGGCAAACGCTTTAAAGAAGAGGTACTGGAAGTAACCTACAGAACAAAAAACATTTTCGACATACTGGAGATGAGTGTAGATGAAGCAATAGCTTTCTTTGCAGATGAGAAAAAACTTGCAGCAGCACTGCAACCCTTAAGCGATGTAGGATTAGGATATATAAAGCTGGGGCAAAGCAGTGACACCCTTAGTGGTGGCGAAGCCCAAAGGGTAAAACTGGCATCATTCCTGGGTAAGAATAGCTCAAAAGACAAGATACTCTTCATATTTGACGAGCCCACAACAGGGCTGCATATGCACGATATAAAAAAACTGCTCGGCTCATTCAATGCACTTATAGAACAAGGGCACTCAATTATAGTAATAGAACACAATACTGATGTCATCAAGTGCGCCGACTATGTTATAGATCTTGGCCCAGAAGGTGGTATGGGTGGTGGCTACCTGCTATATGAAGGCAAACCTGAAGGATTGAAGAAAGTGAAGGAAAGTTATACAGGACAATACATGTAATTACAATATCAGCACAAACGATCCGCCAATAATAAGGGCCGCTCCTATAGCGGTCTTTATTGTTAGCGTCTCACCCAGGAACAGCACAGATAAACCTATTGCAAGGGCCACACTCAATTTATCGATCGGCGCTACTTTAGATACCTCGCCCACCTTTAACGCATGGAAATAAAACACCCAAGACAAGCCCGTTGCCACACCACTCAGCACCAGGAATATCCAGTTCTGCTGTGTAAGACTATGAACACCTTGTACTTTACCCCGACTGACAGCTATCCCCCATGCCACCATAAGTATTACAACAGTACGTATAGCGGTTGCCAGGTCAGAGTCCACACCTTTCATACCCAGTTTTGCCAGTATAGCCACAAGTGCTGCAAAGAAAGCTGATAACAATGCATATATCCACCACATAAATACCCTCCTTTAGACTATTGTTTTACAATTGTACGGGTAACAGTTTGTTGCCCGCTGTTCATTTCAAAAAAATACACACCAGGCAATAATCGTTCGATACAAATATTATTACTACCTGTTTGCAATATCCCTCGCTGCACTACAGCGCCACCCATACCTATAAGGCGGTACGTTGTATTTTCTTTTACTTGGTCTATATTCAAAATGTCTGTGGTAGGATTAGGGTAAAGCGAAACAATTTCACCTCCATTTAGATTAGCAATCCCTACATGGGTATTAAATAACACTTCTCGTATCCGTTCATTGCCCTCATCAGCAACAAACAAATTACCATTGGCATCGAAGGCTATGCTGGTTGGGTTATGCAACTCTGCTGTTACCGCAGTGCTGCCATCACCACCAAAGCCTGCGGTGCCATTGCCGGCAACAGTATTAATATTACCCCGGTTATCCACAACTCTTATACGGTTACTTCCATCCACAAAATAAAGATTGCCTCTCTTCATCAATGCATTGCCGGTCGGCGATATACTCGCTGCCAGCGCAGGGCCGCCATCACCACTATACCCTGCTGTTCCGTTACCGGCTATTGTAGTTATTATACCGCCAGTGTCTATTTTGCGTATACGTGCATTGCCAAGGTCAGATATGTATATGTTGCCACTCTCATCAACAGAAACACCTGTTGGGTTAAACAATTCAGCTAATACAGCCAGGCCGCCGTCACCCGTAAATCCTTGTCCGCTGTTACCGCATATAGTGGTAATGATGCCTGTAGTATTCACCTTCCTTATCCTGTTATTATCCTGGTCAACGATGTAAACATTTCCTACAGCATCCACAGCTACATGATTCGGATCTGATAGTTCCGCCGAATCGGCCGGGCCACCATCTCCGCTAAACCCACCGTTAAATGTACCTGCACCATTACCATTACCGGCAATAGTAGTAATAATACCTGCTGTGTTCACCTTGTGTACTACATTGTTCTCTGCATCAGCAAAAAAAATGTCACCTACACTGTCCGCTGCTACATCACTTACATATATTACCACACTTGTGGCTGGCACACTATCAGCGCCATTGGTTCCCCCACCGGCAACAGTAGAGATAACTCCGGCAGTATTTATTTTGCGTATGCGGCTGTTGTAATTATCTGCTATATAAACGTTGCCGACTTTATCTGTAGCAACTCCCTGGGGATGATTGAGTTCAGCACTCACCGCTTGCAACCCATCTCCACTAAAACCTGCAGTACCATTTCCTGCTACTGTTATTATATTTTGTGCTCGAGCTCCTAAAGGCAATAAAAATACCAGGGCAAAAACAAACATTCTCATAAACCACAAATTGGTTGGGCATTAAAGCTGTCTCCCAAATATACACAAAATCAAACTGCTCCTATTGCTTGTCATCCTTATAGAGCACTCCAAGCAAACTCGGCAATACTATCAACAGCAAAGGCAGAGCTATAACAAAGCCTCCAATTACTGCAATAGCCAATGGCTGGTGCAGTTGTGCACCGGTACCAATTCCAAGTGCCAATGGTAACAATGCTATTATTGCACCCAACGCTGTCATCAATTTGGGGCGCAATCTGGTAGATATTGCAAACACGATCGCATCCTTAACCGCTTTATCCTGTAGCGCATCTCTGAACTGCAGGAAAGTAAAAATGGCATTCTCACCTATTATACCCACTATCATAATAAGTCCGGTATAACTACCCACGTTCAGCGGCGTATGGGTTATATATAGTGCCAGGTAGCTACCTGCTATACCACATACAGCAACGCCAACTATCAACAACGCAACCCTAAACTCCTTGAACAAAAATAAGATCACACCAAACACAAGCAGACTGCTGGCTACCAGTATCATCAACAGTTCGCTAAAAGAACGTTGTTGTTCGGCATAAGAGCCTCCATATTCTATATGGTATCCCTGTGGCAGGTTAATGTTCTTTTTGATCTGTTTTTGTATATCACTCATTACTCCGCCAAGGCTGCGTTTTTCCAGCCTCGCCGTTACTACCCCCATGCTTTGCAGGTTCTCACGCTGTATTTCTGCATCCCCGGTATTCACTACAATAGTGGCTAGTTCACCGATTGGTTTTAATTTTCCATTAGGTAAAAATATCTGCATATTGCTCACCTGGTCCACACTCAGCTTGCGGCTTCCAGGATACACTATACGTATATTAGCTACTTGCTCTTTCTCCAGTACCGTACCCACTATATTCCCTTCAAGTGCTGTTTGTAATTGGTATTGCAAGTTGGCAGGTGTAAGCCCATATTGGGCCAGTTTTGTAAAATCAGGCATCACACTTACAGAAGGCCCGGCTACAACTATACCATTAAATATATCGGCGGCCCCTTCCACCTTACTTATCACATCTGCTACATTTGTTGCAAGCTGTTGCAGGGTCTGTTGGTTATCTCCAAATATTTTAATTTCTATGGGCTGCACACTGGTCATCAGGTCGCCCAGCATATCTGTTATCACTTGTCCAAAATCTATACGCAACGCAGGCTGCGACTGTTCTATTTTATGTCGCAGTTCTTTTATCACATCTTCAGTGGTCTTGCTTCTGTCTTTTTTCAGCTGTATCAGGTAATCCCCCCTATTAGGTTCTGTAATAAAAAACCCCATCTGTGTACCTGTCCTTCTACTATAAGCCTCTACTTCAGGTGTAGCAGTCACAAGTTTTTCCACTTCTCGCAGCATTCGGTCTGTTTCGTCTAGCGATGTACCAGGCGGAGAACTATAATCCAGCACAATACTACCCTCGTCCATCTCTGGCAAAAACCCCGTTTCCAGCCTAGGCACGACAAATACTATCGATATTATCAACAACCCAATAAATACAAAACTCAGGTAGGGCCGTGCTATAAAATATCCTACCCATCTCCTGTTCTTCACAGGGTGCGCTTTTATAGTTTCATTACTCTTGTTACTGCCCAATAGCAAGTACACAACAGGCAATCCTATCCACGTAACAAAGAAAGAGCACGCCAGGGTAATGATCATGGTATTGGTCAGCACTTTAAAGTAAGCACCCGCCACTCCTGTCATCAGTACAAACGGTACAAATATCACTATTGTACTTACAGACGAACCTACCATTGCCGGGAACAGGTAATTGATCGATTTCTGGATCAATGCTGTTGCAGGTTCATCAGGATGTTCTTCGCGGGTACGGTGTATCTGTTCTACCACAACTATAGCATCATCTATGATCAGTCCTATAGAAGCCGCTATGGCTCCCAGGGTCATAATATTGAACGTATAACCAACACCGTATATAATGATCAGTGTAAGGCACAACGTTATAGGAATAGTTATAAGAATGGTAAGGCTTGCACGCAGTGAACGTAGAAATATAATAGCTACAATTATAGCTAGGGCGAGTCCCACCCACAAACTATCTGTAACACTTTTAACCGAATCATTTACAAAATCAGACTGTATATAATAAGGCTTTAAACTCACATCTTTAGGCAATATATCCTTCAGCTTTTCTACGCGCTTTTTCACCTCTTCCGATAGTGGTACAAGGTTGGCATTGGGTTGTTTTATCACCGCAAGCAATATAGCATCCCGTCCATTGGCGTTGATGCGGGTATATTCCACTGCTTCCTTAACCTCTACTTCTGCAATGTCACTCAGCAATACAATACGCTTCCCATCATTACGCACCACTATGTGCTGTATATCATCTACACTATGTACTGTTGCATCTGTTATAGTAAGGTACAGGTACCGGTAGTCTGACAAGTAACCATTAGACCTGATAAACCCCGTTTGCGACAATGCATTATTAATGGAATCCGGAGTTATACCCAACGTACTCATTACTTGCTGCTTCAGTGTCAGCCAGTATTCTTTCTGTCGCCCTCCTATCACCCGTACTTCAGCCACTCCACCCACTTGCGATAAATAGGGCTTAATGGTGTAGTTAGCCAGTTGCTTTAACTCTATGGGCGATTTACTGTTGCTCTCCAGGGTATAGCCCATCACCGGCAGTATGGATGGGTTCATCTTTTCCACCGTTATGTGCACATCTGGTGGCAGCACATTTTTTATTTCATTGATACGCGATTCTATCCTTTGCTGGCTCAGGTCTATATTAGCATTCCAGTCCATAAATGCTGATATTTCGCAACTGCCCCTGCTGGTTGTGCTCCTTACGTCCTGTAATCCGGGTACTTGTTTTATAGCAGCTTCAAGAGGCTTGGTCACAGTCACCATCATCTTGTTCACTGGCTGTTCACCGGCATCTGCAATAACTTTTATTTTAGGAAATGTAATTTCAGGAAACAAGGAGGTTTGCAGCTTGCTATACGCAAGCACACCACCCAAAAGCAATACAGCCAATACAACAGTTAGCGGGTTCTTGTATGAGACAAAGAAGTTCTTCATGAGTCGTTATTGTACTATTTTAACCTTTGCCGTATCGCCTAGTCCATAATTCCCACCTGTCAATATTTTATCATCAGCCCCAAATACTGGCGATAGTATTTCTACTCTATCCTTAGTTTCTATTCCTTTCTGTATAGGCACCTTTACAGCAGTAACAGAATCCATCATTTTCATTACCCAAAACTCACTTTGTACATCATTACTCAATATTGCTGTCTTAGGCAAAGAGGCTGTATGGGTCTGGCTTTTTACTATTCTTACTTTAGCAATCAGGTTTTCAGGCATGTGATTGGCTTGTGGTACTTTAATAACCATACTTTGTGTTTGTGATGCGGGATCTACTGTTGGCATTGCCGCTGCTACCACACCATCAAGATGAGTGCTATCTGGTAATATAACCTCCACATGTTTATTTACTGGTACATATTTTTTCAGTTCGTAAGGCAGCTCCAATACAAAAGCAAAACTGTTCTCGTCACTTATTACAGCCAGTTGTTCACCATCTTGTACATAGTCTCCCACCTGGTGGTTCAGCTGGGTAATGAAGCCGTTACTTCCGGCGTGTATGTTATTTATACCTGTAAATTTAAGCGCGGGGTCCAGCTTATTAATCGTATTACCTATACTCTCGGCCTCCTTTGTTTTTAGGATAAACAATATCTGTCCTGCGCTAACATATTTGCCGGGCACCGCATTCATTGCTTTTATATACCCTCCGGCATTTGCCTTAGCATAGCTTTTTTGCATGTAGGCCGATGTTGCATTCAACTCCAGGTATTCCGTAAGCGGATTGGTATCTATGCTGGTCACGGTAACAGGTGTTTGTGCTGTTTCCGGTGCTGCTTCTTCACCTTTCCCATTTTCAACCTTGCTGCTGCAAGAGCTAAACATCGCTACGGCACAGAATAATATAAATATTTTGGAATGCTGCATCATAAATAATTTACTTGTTCCAGTAGTTGATCTGGTTAATGATCTGTAACCTGCTTACATTGTTCTGCACCAGCAGGTTCTTTGCCGTTAAATAATTATTGATAGCTATAACGTAATCTGCAATTTTAGTATCCCCAGTTTCCATTTGCCTTACATCTACATCTATAAGGGTTTCTGTATAGTGTACCTGGTCATTGATCTCAGCAAGCAGGCTTTCTGTAGCGGTAAGCTGCTGCATCTGTTGCGCTACTTGTTGGTTATATTGCTTAAAGAAGAAGTCACGATACCCCTGCCGTGTATCTTCTTGTAACTGTATCTTCTGGTATTGCAATTTCTTTTGATGACCGTCATAAATAGGTAAGGTCAGGTTCAACCCCGCACTGCCGCCAAAGTTCTTATATGCTTCGTAGGTTAGCGATGAGTAGTACCCACCATTCACATAAGCAGACACTTTGGGCCGGTAACTATAGTTGAGCAATGCTACGCTGTTCTTCAAAAGCATGCTGTCTATCACATATTTCTGAAAAAACACCGAAGCTCCTGCATCAGGCAGATGTTGTAATTCTATTTTGGGTTTGTCTAGTGCAACAGCTGCGGTATCATAGATACCACATAGATAATTAAGTCCCGCTATATCTGTTCTATACTGAATAGCAAACTGCTTCAACTGCAATGTTTGTTGCCTGTGTGTTACCAGAAAGGTAAGGTAATCGGTTTGCCTGTAGATGTTACTCTGCACCAGTTTTCGCAACAGGCTATCTTCCCTATCCAGTAATGCATTGATCTCTACATTAAAGTTGTATTGTTGCAAGTCCCCATATGCCGTTATGTACTGTGCTACAATAGCCCGTTTCAGTTCCTGCCCGGTTATGTCGCGCGCATTCAACAATGAATCACGTACTAGCAGTGCAGCCCCTACTTGTATGTCCAGGCTTTTTTTACTTACAAAGTTCTGGTTTACATTCACCAGGGCATTCACACTTGCTGTGTTGGTTACTATTTGGTCATACCCATAACCATTTACTACTGGCGCGTAAAAATTATTGCTGGTTGCTGTTACCTGGGGTTTATACACTGCACGCACCCTTTGGCTGTCTATCTGTGCTGCACGTGCCTGGTTGGTATGGTCCTTCAGCAATGGACTGTTATCTAGCCCTTGCTGCAAGTAATAATCCATATCTCGTGTCTGCGCAACGCAATCAACCGCTGCAAACAACGCGATTAACATAAAAATCCTCATATAGCGCTTAATGATCACCATCTATTATATGCTTGCACAAAGGAATAAACAAAACCTGTAGAAATTTTGCAGTTATTATCCACCAATTGTAGTAGATGCGTTAAAATTCACGCAGAATATATGCATGTCATCCGAGTAAGTATAGTTGACCATAAACCCAGCAAAATCGCATATCTGCTTCACTATCGACAAACCCAACCCATTCCCTTCAGCTTTTACATCGCTATGTCTGTAAAACCTTTGGAAAACCTGTTCTTGCTCCAGGGCAGGAAGGTTTGATGTATTGGCTATGGTCAGCAAACCATTATCAAGGGTTACTACTATTGCCCCACTGTGTTTGTTATACCTCATTGCATTGTTTACCAGGTTGCCTGCCAATATTTCTGCAAGCTGCCTGTGGAAACGCACCGAAAAGGGCGTTACTGATAAGGATAGACTAATTTTTCTTTCCTGCATCATTTCAGCAAATTCAACACACTTACTTTCTACTACCTCATCTATCTGCACTTCTTCATTCAAAGCAAACTGCCTGTTCTCTACCTTAGTAAGTAACAAAAGTGATTGATTCAATCTCGAAAGCCGCTGCACCGCCTGTTCTATTTCCGCAATACCAGGCCCATATTCGTTCAGCAGGTTTTCCTGCTGCATCAGCATATCCATTCGCGTACGTATCACAGCAAGCGGTGTCTGCATTTCATGGGCCGCATGACCGGTAAACTTTTTAAGCGCCTGGTAATCCTGCTGCACACTATCCATCATTGCCGTAATGCTGTCATTCAGCAACGCAAATTCCTCTATGTCTGTTGTTTGCAGTGTTACCGCATCTGGTGCAGAAAGATTATATTGTTTCACCTGTCTTACAGTATCATAAAAGGGTCGCCATATATTGTTCAGTATTCGTCGGTTGATCAACAGTCCTGTCACTAATATCAATGCTATCATCGCCAGCGTCACAAATATGATCAGGTTCAGCAAAAGCTGTGTCTTCCTCAATGGCTTACTCACAATCACTCCATAAGTTTCACCCTTTACGTCAATATTAAACCTGATGTCCCTATATAATTTTTTTTCGTGTCCATTGCTCTTGTAGTTCACTGTCCCGTACCCTTCCGGCACAGGTACGCCTTTACTATACACCTCGTGCTGATCCTTTGTATTGAGTATCTCCGGGAGGTCACCGTGTATCTTCACATATTGGTATATCTCCTGCTGTTCCGATTGCAGGGTACTATCTACCTGTTGCACCAATATATAATGCAACAACAGGTAAAAGGTAAAACCGCCTACCATAAAGACCATTACAGTAGCCATTATGTTAAGGCGGTTATAACGGGTAAACAGCTTCATTTTATAGCCAGTTTATAGCCCATGCCATATACGCTGCGTATATAATCGCCGGCACCGGCGGCCAGCAATTTCTTTCTTAGGTTTTTTATATGTGCGTATATAAAATCATAGTTATCTGCTACATCCATATCATCGCCCCATAAGTGCCCGGCTATCGCATTTTTAGATACTACCCTGTTGCGGTTCACAATAAAGTACACCAACAGGTCATATTCCTTACGCGTCAATACAACTTCGGCTTGCTGCACATGCACCGTTTTGGCAGATACATCCAAGGTTATTTCTTCAAAGGCAAGAGTATTACTCCCCTGCATGTTTTTTCGCCTTATAATGGCAGCAATACGCACACTTAATTCTGGCAGGTGAAACGGTTTTGCAAGGTAATCATCTGCACCTATCTGCAAACCGGCTATCCTATCTTCCAGTTCGTTCCTGGCCGATATAATGATCACCCCATCCATACGGTTTGCTTTCTTCAGCGCTTTAAGCAAATCCAACCCATTACCACCTGGCAGCATCAGGTCTAGTACTATACAATCATACTGGTACAGCTCTATCTTTTCAAGCGCACTATTATAGCTTGTTACACATTCACAAAGGTATTGCTGCGATGATAGGTAATCTACCATGCTCCTGTTCAGTCCAGGCTCATCTTCTATGATCAGTATTTTCACTTATAAGTCGCGTAAAATTACGGTGAAATACATTGCTTCATTATTTTACTACCGGCCTACTTCCAGCACCTTAAAGGTACCAGGTTTTGCATTTGGCCTTCCGGTTCCTCCCGTAGCGGGCTCAAAGTCGGCGGTTGAAAGATACAACACATGCGCGTCCTTATCAAGCGTCATTGTTTTAGCTCCTTTTTGTGTGGTCAATCTTTGCAGGCTTTTGTACTTATCCGGAGTCAGTTCCTTTATCACATCCAATGTGCCATCACCGTTAGATGAGAATACGGTCCTTTCAGAAGCATCAAATTCCACACCATCACAGCCATCGCCTATAGGCACTGTTGCTACCACCTTACCATTCTCTGCATTCATTACTACAAGTATGTTATCGCAGCCTGCATATAACCTCTTGGTCACCTTATCTATAGCCAATCCAGATGGGCCGGTTGCACCCTTGCCCAGTGGCCAGCGTGCAGTAACTATCAGCTTGTTAGTGTTCAGTCGCACTATTTCATTTCTGTCTTCTATGTTTATGTAAATATTTCCGTTGCCATCGCTAACTGCAGTTTCAGGCTTTCCGCCAAGTGCTATGGTAGTTACAACCATATTGTTGGTAGGGTCTATTACTGTAAGGTCTTTACTCTTACCATCGCAAACAAATACTTTCTTAGAGTACTCATCATACATAATTGCATCTGGGTTCTCACCGGTTTTTATCTCGCCCTTTACTTCATTGGTGTTTATATCAAATACAGTTACAGTATTCAGCTTTCCATTACTTATGAACCCTTTCTGCACACCCGGAGCAAATGCTATTCCGTGCACACCTGTGGTGTTGGGTATTACTGTTACTGCAGCTCCACTCAGTTTATCTATCACATTTACCTGCGTACCGTGCGATATGTACAGGTAATCATTAACCGGGCTTACAGCAAGGTAGTCCCACCTACCGTCACCTGTTACCGGAAATGTTTTTAGTATTCGGTAGCTGTCTGCACCCTGGCCAAATACGGTTGATCCTCCTAATAATAAAGCTGCTGCCAATAGTTTTTTCATGAGTAGTTATTTGTAGCGCAAAGTTTAGCGTTAATCCTGAAGAAAAATTGTATTTATTTACGCATAAAATAAAAAACGTGCAGATGATGGATCTGCGCGTTCTTTATTAACTACAATATCACATTGGGTCAATAACCACAAGGTTGCATCAACCACTTCGGTAGATTTTGTTACCACATTGACCTCCATTCTGGCAGCACAACTTTTTCACCGACTATATTACTACGTTTACCGACATTACCCTATCCATTGCCTAAAAGGAATAAACGGTGTGCTTTCTGCTATTTACTTTTACATCATAAAACAAAATAAAAATGTCTCGTCACGAATATTATCGCAGAAAAAAATTTGGTCACCGTCATCACAATCCAAGGGATAAGTCCATATTTGGTATCCTGCTTGCACTTATTGGGGTGGCTCTTCTGTGCAAAACATTTGGACTATTATACTTTAGCTATATTACTACCTGGCCTGTTGTCCTCATCATCATTGGTTTACTAGTTGGTTTCAGAAGTTCTTTCCGTAATCCAGCCAGCTGGATCATGCTGATCATAGGTGTTGCAAACCTCACCCCGCAGTTCTATATATTCGGTCATCCGTCTTCGGCGCTTATATGGCCTGCTTTGCTTATATGTGGTGGCATCTTCATTGCATTTCGCTCACGTCGTACACCCTATTGCATGCCAAATAAAGATGGTATAGTCATGGATACGGTCACTACTGCAGAAAACACTATAAATATTGATGTTACGTTTGGTGGCCGAAAAGAATTTGTAACCTCAAAAGATTTTAAAGGCGGATCTATTTTTGCCACATTTGGCGGCTGCGAGGTCAACCTCATGCAGGCAGACACTACCGAAAAGATAATGGTAATAGATGTCAAAATTTCCTTCGGCGGTGTAGAACTCATAGTCCCATCAAACTGGCAGGTACAAAATGAGATAAGCCCATCATTTGGTAGCGTTGAAGACGAACGCATGATGCAACCTCCGCAAAGTACCAGTGAACAGAAAATCTTACTCCTTAAAGGCACCTGTTCATTCGGCAGTATCGAAATAAAATCATTCTAAACCCATATTCAATAACACCACAAATTGTTTTTTTATGAAAACATACACTGCACAGATCGTATATTGTATTGAATGCGAAGGAAAACCTACAGACCAGTATGAAGAGCAATGGAGGTTAGTATTTGCTGAAGATGAGCGCCAGGCGCTCGATGAAGCACGCACAATAGCTAAAAATGAAGAACAAACCATCATAGACAGGCATGGCCGCGATATACGCTGGCAGTTGGTGGCAGTAAAAGATATACAAGAAGTAACGCTGACAAACGGCAGTCTTCTGTTCTCAGTAGTAAAGGAAGCAGAACCAATAGCAGCTCCGGTTTGGAGCATTTAAAACATACAACTGCCTTTGTCTATTATTTCTAAAAACATAAGTTGGATATGGCCCGTGCACATCTTATTTGCATGGGCTATATATGCATTGGTACTCACCAATGTATGCCAGCTCGATAATGCTGTTGCCATAAAAGATAGCATTATAAGCATCGTTATTCTATCGCTGTGCGTATGGGGTATATACCTGGTCATGCGCTCATACCCTACTACCGTTGCCATCTTTTTTTATGCCATCATCACTACTGCTTTTTTCTGCTTCGTTGGCAGTATTACAAACTGGCAAATACTAAGGAACTGGGTAGGCCATACCAACAAGCCCTATTGTCTGTGGCTCACCAACACCCTCCCATTACGCATCATTATCAATTTCCTGGTATTGGGGTGGGTAGCTACCTATACCGGACTAAGCAAGAAAACCGATACCCTTGAAGATAAATTCCAGCAGCAGGCCGATGCTTCCATTCTCCTGCGCGAGGCAGAGTTATTCAAGCTGAGGCAGCAATTGCAACCCCATTTCTTATACAACAGCCTCAACTCTATCAATGCCCTTATTTTAATTGAACCGGATATGGCTCAGGAAATGGTGGGCAAACTATCCGATTTCTTGCGCAACTCAGTAAAACGGGAGGCACAAGACAAGATACCTATAGAAGATGAACTTGCTTATATTCAATCCTATCTCGATATAGAAGCTATTCGCTTTGGCGATCGGCTTAAAGTCGTTTATCAAAAAGAATATACAGACGATGCCACTATACCGCCATTCTTGCTGCAACCCATTATTGAGAATGCCATTAAATTTGGTTTGTACGGTACAGTGGGCATTGTAACCATATCTATACAAATATGGCTGTCACCCGATTTCCTGGAGATATCCGTTTCCAATCCTTACAATAGCTCAGACAATCTGTCGCGCGGCACCGGCTTTGGCCTGGCAGGCATCCGGCGACGACTATTTCTGCTTTATGCACGCCTCGACCTTTTAGATATTCAAAAAACAGACAAAATTTTTACAACACTTATAAAAATACCCCGCCATTATGTACAAAGTGATACTAATAGATGATGAGCCCCTGGCACGCCAGCTGATCAGAGCATTTTTAAAACCTTATACACAAATTGAGGTTATTGCAGAATGCAGTGATGGTTTTGAGGGTTTTAAAACTATACAGGAACTTGAACCAGATCTCATATTTCTTGATGTACAGATGCCACGTCTTAACGGCATGGAAATGCTTGAATTAATTGAAATCCCTCCATCAGTTATATTCACTACGGCGTTTGATGAATATGCAATGAAGGCCTTTGAACTCAACGCAGCCGACTACTTATTGAAACCCATAACACGCGAACGGTTCGATAAAGCCATGCAAAAATGGCTCAGCATTACAGCAACTGCACAAAAACAACCCGACAATGAAAAGCTATTTGCAACGCCCATTGTTGAAGGCTATCAAAACCGCATAGTTGTAAAAGATAATGGTATGATACGCATCATACCCGAGCACGATATACAGTATGTAGAAGCAAGCGATGACTACATAAAAATCGTAACGCCTTCAGGCACCTATCTTAAGAAAAGCACATTATCACATTTAGAGCAAACACTCGATCCACTGAAGTTTGTCCGTGTACATCGGTCATATGTATTGCCGGTTGCACAGCTTGCACGTATAGAGCCTTACGAGAAAGATGGCCACATTGCATTATTGCAGAATGGAGCCAAAATAGCAGTAAGCAAAACAGGAATGGCAAAACTAAAAAACCTTCTGGGTTGGTAAAATCATGAAGGGGTTTAGACCACCCCCTCATTATCTTTGGGAATATTTATATTCGGCATCTTTTCTAAAATATACCGAACCAGAAGATATCCGCCCATACCAAATGCCATAATCGTTATTATATGTATAGGATTGCTTATCAAGAAAGGAGTTAATAGATCGTTTAGTTTATCAGCCGTTTCTGATGCCGCCTTATAATCATTTGCATTTATCTGGCCTGTACTTATAAGTATTTGTAGTACAATAAATCCCCCCAGCGAGGCAAACATCCAAAATGCAACTAAAGTTAAAAGTACCCATAACACTTGGTTTTTCCCTTTAAGTTTAGCAATTAGCCCGTTTCGGTACGCCATATAAACGATCAAAAAAATCACCAAGACAACTCCCAACATTTGTTATCGCGTTTTTATAAACTCTGTGACACTCTCCATTATGTGATTGATCTGCGCATCATTCAATCCGTGATGACAGGCCAGCAACATGCCGCCTCTCATTACTTTATCAGCTTCCGGGTACCCGTTTGCTGATGCATGATGCGACTGGTTTTTAAAGCCTGGCTGCCTCAATATATTACCTGTAAATACAGTACGCGTCTGTATATTCCTCTTTTCAAGAAATATCTGTAGGTCGCGACGTATGAATGGTGCTGTAGAACGTATTGTTACCGGGAAAGCCAGCCAACCTGTGCGTGAATCAGCAAGCTGTTTTGGCAAAATGAACAGATCTTCGTACTGGCTGAAGAACTCCAACATGCGGTTGTAGTTCGCAGTGCGGGTATCTATGTTCTTAACCAATTTACCCAATTGCACCAGGCCAAATGCAGCGCCCATTTCACTTGGTTCTATATTATAACCCGGCTCTTCAAATACAAATTTTGCATCGTAGGGTATCCCTTCTATCTCTACATTAAACCTGTTCTCTATCTTTTCAGATTCCACAAATAGTGATGAGCTACGCCCCCAACTGCGCAACAGGCGGCCACGGTTATAGTGTGCTTCTGTGTTCACACAAAGCATACCACCATTACCACCGCAGTTGATGATGTGTGAACCATAAAAGCTGGTAGTACTCATATCAGTATAACGACCCGATGATAGTCCGTTTATCTCTGCGCCAATGGTGTCGGCACTATCTTCAAGTACAAACAGGTTGTACTTATCCGCTATTTCGCGTAGTATTTTCCAGTCGGGCAAGTTACCCATCAGGTTGGGTATGATCATCGCCTTTGTCTTAGGCGTTATCATTTCCTCTACCTTGTTCACATCTATATTATAAGTAGCTTCTTCCACGTCCACAAAAGCTGGTATCCAACCTTTCTTTATTTGCGGTGCTACAGTTGTGGAAAAAGTAAGTGCAGGTGTTATTATTTCACTGCCAGGTGCATAATCCATCAGGTCTGCAGCAAGGTATAGCGCAGACGATCCGCTATTCACACCAATACCATATTTTTTATTATATAAATTGGCTACTTTTTCTTCCATTTCACGCACATTCTTGCCCATCTGGGTGCTTGTACGCAATACATTCACCACGGCTTCTACTTCTTCTTCGCCATGCACGGTTTTACCATAGGGTACGTGGATATAGTCTGTCTGTAACATGTGACCTATTAGAATGCGAATGTAATGGATAACACGCACATTTATTCGTTAAGGCTATTAAAAACTTACGCTTATATATAGAACCAGAATGAGTATCAGGCTATATGTTCATGTGTATCCGCCTTATCAGTTTCATAGTGGTCCTCAGCCATTTCTGTTTCTTTGGGGGTTGGCAGTAGCATCAATCTTAAAGTCGTATCGTTCGTAAAATAGCTGATGGCCCAATTGATAAATATGGTGAGTTTGTTCTTCACACTCAATATCAGCATCAGGTGCAGGAACATCCACGTAAGCCATGCTAGCCTTCCCTGAAAGCTAATGAATGGCAAATCAACCACCGCCTTATGCTTACCTACTGTTGCCATAGTACCCGGGTTCTTATATTTAAACTCCACCAACTTCTCGTTATGGGCCATTTTCTCAAAATTATCCGCTAGGTTCTTGGCCTGGTTAATAGCTACATTGGCCAGCTGGGGATGCCCTTTGGGCCAGTCTGCAGTTTCCATATAGGCTATATCCCCTACTGCAAATGCATTGGTTAGTCCCTGTATCTTATTAAATGTATCTACTTTTATCCTGTTACCACGCACCAGCAGTTCTTGGGTTATGCCAGCTGGCACATTGCCTATCACACCGGCGGTCCATATCATTGTATGGGTCTTGATCGTCTTACCGTCTTTAAACTTTACGGTCTTCCCATCATAATCTTCCACAATAGTATTGAACAGCAGCTTTACACCCAATGCCTCCAAATACTCACGCGATTTTTGCTGCGAGGCCTGGCTCATATTCATTAACGTGCCCGATGAGCCTTCAGCAAGATATATATTAAGCCCTGTGAAGTCCATATCAGGATAATCCTTCGGCAAAACATTCATTTTCATCTCCGCAAGTGCACCTGCCAGCTCCACCCCCGTAGGCCCACCGCCGGTGACTACTATATTCATAATACCTTCCTTTTCCTCTGGGGTAGCTACCAGTGCATCTTCAAAATTCATCAATATCCTGTTCCTGATGGTCACCGCATCAGGGGTCGACTTCATGGCAAAAACATATTTTTCTATATTCTTATTCCCAAAGTAGTTGGTAATACACCCAGTGGCTATCACCAGGTAGTCATATCGGTATATCCCCTTGTCGGTAACCACATTCTGATACTGGGTATCTACATTTTCTACTTTGGCTATACGCACATGTATGTTCTCCCTGTTTTGGAAAACCTTTCTCAGCGGAAAGGATATAGCGCTTGGCTCAAGCCGGGCTGTAGCTACCTGGTAAAATAATGGCTGGAATTGGTGAAAATTATATTGGTCAATGACAGTGATCTCGTAACCGCCACCTTTCATTCTCCGTGCCAGTTGCAAACCTGCAAATCCTGCACCCAAAATAACGATCTGTTTCACAGCCATGATATTTTTTTGTAAAGTTACCACACGGGTATTCGTACATCCATATTAAAAAGCTATGCCATTATATGCAAAAACGGCTATCAGTTTGTATCTGGCAGCCGTCTCATTGTATTTTTTATGTATTCCTATGCATCTACTATCGGGCAATGTTCACAGCTCTCAGTTCCCTGATCACAGTTACTTTTATCTGCCCTGGGTACTGCATTTCCTTTTGTATTTTATCTGCTATTTCAAAAGACAAACGGTCACTGTCTGCATCGCTTACTTTATCCGCTTCCACTATCACACGCAACTCACGTCCCGCCTGTATAGCATATGCCTTTTCAACACCAGGATAAGCCATTGCCAACCCTTCCAGGTCTTTTATGCGTTGCAAATAGCTCTGCATCATTTCGCGGCGTGCACCAGGCCTTGCACCGCTTATGGCGTCACAAGCCTGTACTATTGGCGATATGATGTAAGTCATTTCCATTTCATCGTGGTGAGCGCCTATCGCATTCACAATTGAGGCATGTTCTCCGCACCTTTCTGCAACTTTTGCACCAAGCAATGCGTGACTCAATTCTGTTTCCTCATCAGGCACCTTGCCTATATCGTGCAGCAAGCCGGCGCGTTTTGCCAGTTTTATCACCTTTTGTCCAAGTCCCAGTTCAGCAGCCATTATACCGCAAAGGTTTGCAGTTTCTTTTGAGTGCATCAGCAGGTTCTGTCCATAAGACGAACGGAAACGCATTTTACCCACCAAACGTACCAGGTCTTTATGCAACCCGTGTACACCCAGTTCTATTATGGTGCGTTCGCCTATCTCCATTATTTGTTCTTCCAGCTGCTTCTTGGTCTTTTCTACCACTTCTTCAATGCGTGCGGGGTGTATACGGCCATCCTGTACCAGGCGCTGCAAAGACAGGCGCGCTATTTCGCGGCGTAGCGGATCAAAGCAACTTAGTACTATTGCTTCAGGGGTATCGTCAATGATCAGGTCCACACCTGTCGCTGCTTCCAGTGCACGTATGTTACGCCCTTCACGGCCTATTATCTGGCCTTTTATTTCATCGCTCTCCAGGTTAAATACTGTGATCGCGTTTTCAATAGCCTGCTCAGAACCCAGGCGCTGTATAGATTGAATGATTATTTTCTTAGCTTCTTTGGATGCGTTTATTTTCGCTTCCTCCATTATTTCCTTCACATGTGCCATTGCACGTGTGCGGGCTTCTTCTTTTACCAGTTCTATCAGTTCGCTCTTAGCTTGTTCAGCAGAAAGACCAGATACTTTTTCAAGTCTCTTTATATGTTCTTCCTGATGTTTTTCAAGCTCAGTACGTTTTGTATTTACAACCTCTATCTGTTTATCCAGGCTTTCTTTTAGCTGGTCGTACTCACTTATCTGTTTCTGTAATGCATTATTCTTATCAAGGGTACTCTGTTGTTGTTGTTTTATGCGCGCTTCACTTTCCTTTAGGCGTGCTTCATTTTCTACTAGTTTCTGGTTCCTGTTCAGTACATCTTTTTCATGTTCGCTCTTCAGCTGTAAAAAGTGCTCCTTTGCTTCCAGAATTTTCTTTTCCTTCAAGGTTTCCGCACCAGATTTCAGTGCTTCTACGTGTGCTTTCGCATCGTCAATTATTTTTTTGGCCTGCTGGTCCGCTTCGTTAACCTGCTGCTTTGTGTTCCTGGCAAATATTAATTTTCCTAAAAATATACCTATTAATACTGCCACTACCGCTATTATCGCGGAAATGATGGTCGATTCCATAAATGTTGTCTATAACTTTTATCTTATTTTGATGATTAATAATACCTACATTTGCCATATATAAAGTGTATGGTTTGCAGAATTTAGCATGCTAAGTTAGTAAAAGATTTCTACACTCTTATTTGAGTGGAATATATAAATGTCTATATCTGAGCATCATTAGTTGCAGATTTTTCCATCAAAGCGTAATATTGTTCTTGTATTCCAGCACGCTCCCAATGGTCTTAGCATTTTCCTTTTGTAACGTATCCATACTACCGGTAAGAAGAGAACCCGCTCACACTGCAGAGCAGGTAAACCAGCTCCTGTATGGCGAGCGTTGCGAAGTGCTGGAGATCAACCACAAAGAATGGGCAAAAATAAGGAGTGAGTGGGACAGCTATGAGGGCTGGTGCAAGGCCTCCCAGCTCAACTTTATACAACGTAAAGAGTACAGAAAGGGCGCTAAATATATTACTATCGGCACCAACGATAAATTCATACTTCCCGATGCTGGTATATGGATACCCCTTGGCAGCGATCTGATGCGGTGCAAAGGCATCAAAACCCAAATAGATGGCAAAAATGCAGTTTATAAAGGCAAAAGGACAAGCATTGCTAAATTAGCTGTAAATGCAGAAAACCTACAAAAAGCAGCTATGCATTATCTGCATTCCCCATATATGTGGGGTGGCCGCAGTGTTGCCGGTATAGATTGTTCTGGCCTTACCCAAATGGCCTACAAACTTTGTGGCTTTCCCATTCCTCGCGATGCATCGCAGCAGGCAAACGAGGGCAAACTGGTCGATTTCCTGCAACATGCTCAATGTGGCGATCTCGCTTTTTTCGATAATGCTGACGGCAAAATAGTTCATGTAGGCATCCTCCTCGATGAACAATCCATCATTCACGCCACCGAAACCAGTGGTCATGTAGTTATAGATCGTATAGATCAGGGGGGCATAATAAGTACTACCCTAAAACGCCGTACACACAACTTAAGAGTGGTAAAAAGATATTTCTAATAAATATCAGTACTCCATCCCTTTATAGAATATCTTAAACACACTCTGCCCTATCTGGTACTGCAACACATCATAGTTCAGTTGCCAGCTTTGCAGATCTGCATTGGTTACATCATATACTTCGCCCTCACTAAACAACCGTAGGGTACTGCTGCTGTTTACATATGCCAGGGAGTTATACTGTACAGTGAAGCTGGTAGGATAATAATTATCAATATTTACGACTTGTCCCTTATAGAATACATTAAAGTAGCCTGAGGGATCTTTATATGCTATAATGTTATCTGTAACTTTATAGGTAGGGCTAAAATAACCGATGGCGTGTACGCTGTCTTCATAAAAAACCTTAAAATATCCATCGTTCGATACATAGGCTACCATATCGTCTCCTGCTGAAAAACTAATGGGTGGGTAGTCGTCTATTACATAGGTCTGCCCGTTATGAAATATTTTAAACTGCCGGTTTGCATCTACATATGCTACTGTATTACGTCCGGCATCAAAAGAATGCACCTGGAAATCCTCCTGTGCAATGATCTGCCCTCTGTAGAAAATACGAAACTGATTGGCAAAGTTATCATAGGCAATGATGTTGTCAGAAACCTTAACCGCCGATAAAATACTATCAGGCAAGAAACTCTCCAGTGTATATATCTGCCCGCCATAATAAGCATTGTAAGAGTTTTTAAGGCCATCTACGTACAAAACCACGCTGTCACCAATATTATAAGAATTACAAATCCCTGTCAGGTTCTTGGTTACGCCCTTGTCAAATACATTCAGCGATTTTTGGTTCAGGTAAACTACAAGGTTATCTGTTACAAAAAAAGCATTGGTAAAACCGGCATTTATTGTTTTCACACCACCCCCATAGTATATTTTAAAAGAGCGCGAATTGTCCAGGTAAGGTATAGCTATCCTCCCTATCTTCATGTCAACTGGTGGCAAGTAATCTATTTTGCGTATAAATCCCCTGTCCCAAACCATCACTTCATTCTGAATATCGGTAAAAGCTGACAAGGGCTGAGACAGCGCATCGGCGCTGCACGCTATTATAAGCAAAAGGGAATAAGCCAATATTCTTATCATGGGGGGAAGGCTTTTGGGTGTAAATTAAAAAAATAAAAACAAAAAGATGCCCACAGAACGTCATCTATGGCTATAAACCTTATTTTGACTGTCTGGTGCTGTCCGGTTCGGACGGTATATCTCGTCCTGACTTTTATTTACGCCTTTGTTTGATAACCCTAATTTTAAAATGCTGAATGGTGTTGGCCGTTAAATATGCCTACCATTAAATTTTGTGCTGAATGCCATGTGGGCAGAAAAAATGAACCCGGGCATTGGAGACCCTGACAAACACCTTAAACATACTGTAGTAGCCTATATACAAGTATATGGGACTTACCAGTGTTTTGTTTTCGATTTTGAATAAATATACAATTCTAAAGAAATTCTGTGGACATCGATTGCGTAGATATTGTTAGGCCAGCATGGACTTTACGTATATAAAACCGCTATGTTTGCCTGAAGATATAAATGAGTAACTATTTACAGCCAATCCTACCTCCAACCCTTTTAATGTATAATTGACCAGAGGCATAAATCACTCTGCTAATGCACGATTGGTTCCACTCAAACATTTTAACATAGAACAAAATAGATCACAATGAAAAACAGCAAATTTATTTTAGCTATGTGCTTTTTTTTAAGCACCTGCCTATCAATAGTTCGTGCCGGGGTTGTACTGCCTACCATTCCCACCACCCAGTTTTCAATTACTAGTTATGGAGCCAGCGTTTCAAGCTCTGATAATTCGGCTGCTATTGATGCTACTATTACAGCAGCAAATGCTGCCGGCGGCGGTGTAGTTGTTATTCCCACCGGTACTTTTTTGAGTGGTCCCATTACTATGAAAAGCAATGTCAATCTTTATATTTCAGCTGGAGCAACATTACAAATGATGCCTTATGGAAACGGAAATGGTCAACCTTCAGGTTCTTACCCTAATAATGGATCAACTAATGCCTATACCAACTTTATATACGGAAGCGGACTGAGTAATATTGAAGTTAGCGGATCGGGAGTAATAGAGGGTGATGGCAGTGCATGGTGGACTGCTTACAATGCCAATTCCAATATTCAACGGCCTTACCTGATCAGGTTCAAAGGTTGCAATAAGGTTTTAATTACCGGTATTACGCTGCAGAACGCACCGAACGTTCACATTTGCCTTGGCCAAAGCAGTAATATGGGCTCAAATGGAACGATATCTAACGTTATTGTTATTGCGCCTGCTACATCCCCCAACACTGATGCTATAGATGTTTGGTACTGGAATGGTGTAGATATCCTCAATTGCAACCTTTCTGAGGGCGATGACAATGTGGCTATGGACAGTTACGCACAGAATGTGACCATTAAGCACTGTGTCTTTGGCAATGGTCACGGCACATCAGTTGGAAGTTATGCAAGTAATGTGGAAAATATTTTGGTAGATAGTTGTACCTACAATGGAACAACCAATGGCATTCGCCTTAAATCTAACCGTACACGGGGAGGCCATGATACTTCACTAGTGTATTCAAACATTACCATGAACAATGTAAAATACCCTTTCTACATTACCAGCTGGTATCCTACTGAGCCTTATCCAGCTTCTGCCCAGACCGCAGCAGCTGTAACAGGCAATACACCAATGTGGGAAAACATTACGTTTAAGAATATCGTTGTTAATAATTCTACCTATGCCGGGATCATTTATGGATTACCAGAAGCCTACGTAACCAATATTGTTTTTGACAGTGTGCAGATCACTGCAACAACTAGCGGATTGGTAACTAATTTTGTAAATGGACTTGTTTTTAAGAACTGCTCGTCCATAACTATACCGAGCAGTAAGGGGAATGCAATTGTGCCTTACGATGCTACTACAACAGGTATTGATGTAACAACCGGAGCATCGACTGCGTGTCCTCCTCCATCATCATCGATAGTTATAAATGTACAAGCTACGGGTTCGGTTTCATGTTTCCCTAACCCGGTAAATGGCGATGAACTCACAATTAAGGATGACTCTAAAATTGAGAACGTTGCTATTTACAACCTGGCCGGACAGGTATTAAAAACACAAACGGGAGACCTACAGAATCAAATATTGGTTGACTTGAAAGGACTCCCGGTGGGATATTATATTGTGAAAATCATGTCGAGCGACGGTAGGGTTAACTCAATGAAGTTAATCAGAGAATAGCCATACGAATAAGTAGTTAATTCAAAGTTTTTGAATATTTATGGATCAGGATCATTGGTTCAAACTAAGTAGGACCATATCCTTTTAAAGGTTAGTTATTAAGAGTTGCATTCATCTGCAACTCCTTTTTTATGCCTGTTAAATTTCAGTCGCACTGAAATTCGGAACAAGTGTTGCTATGGCTTTACTACTTATTATAATCATTGTGTATGGTTATTATGAAAAGGGCAAAGTATATCGGTTGATCTTTAGAAATCTTAAACAGGATATAAAAACGCACCTTCTTTTATCAACGTCTTAAGACGTTTAAATAAAAGAAGTACTTGCTATCTTGCAAAAACAGATAAAAATGGGAATTTTATTGTCAATAAATTTATAGCCAAACCATTAAAAATGGGGACTAAAGAAAATCACCGTACAAATGATGCTGAACAACCCAACATACCAAGGTTTTGGAGGATAGACATCAATACAGTTAAATTGCTTCGTATCCCGTTCTCTTACTTCTTGATGCCTGTATTTTTTTTCGCATTGAGCCAGGTAAGGGACATAAATTGGGGGAGAGCTATTCTTTGTTTTTTTATTTTGCATCTTTTAATTTATCCAGCTAGTAATGGGTACAATAGTTATATGGACCAGGATGAATCCAGCATTGGTGGGTTGAAAAACCCACCGAAACCTACACAGAAACTTTTTTATGCATCTATCATCTTTGACACAATAGGATTAAGCCTATCCCTGCTGGTAGGTGTAAATTTCTTTGTTGGTGTATTAGTATATATGCTTGCGTCAAAAGCGTATAGTTATAAAGGTACCAGGTTAAAGAAACATCCAATTCCGGGTTTCCTGACTGTTGTATTCTTTCAAGGTGCTGTTACTTTTTGGATGGTTTATACCGGAGTAAGTAAATATGCCATTACATGGGATAGTGACCTCCTTCTTGCATCATCAGCCTGTTTGTTCCTTATTGGTGGTGTTTATCCGCTTACACAGGTATATCAGCACGAAGCAGACAAAGTAGCTGGAGACATTACTATAAGTTACAAGCTGGGCATCAGGGGTACTTTCATCTTTTGCACCATCATGTTTGCTTTAGCTAATGGGTTGATGTATTTCTATTTTAGTTCAAAACAGCAAATATTGTATTTCATTTTATTCCAGGCGTTTTTATTTCCTGCTACATTTTTTTTTATAAAATGGTTTCTGAAAGTGATCAAAGACAGAGAGCAAGCATCTTTTAAAAACATGATGCGCATGAACTTCATAGCATCGACCTGCATGAATCTATTTTTTATAACCCTCTTGATTCTAAATACAACTAAATAAGCTTGTAAACTACATTATATGCCACAAGCTATCTAACAAGATTTGATCACTCTTTTTAAAATAAACTGCATATGGTTTGACCTACAGTTTTCCCTGAAAACAAGCATCCACCCAGAAACGTTCCTTCTAATGCTCTGTAGCCATGCATACCACCACCGCCAAATCCCGCTGCCTCACCTGCGGCAAACAAACCCTCAATTATCTCCCCAGCTGCATTTAATACGCGACCTTGTAAATCAGTCTCAATTCCACCTAATGTTTTACGAGTAAGAATATGCAGCTTCACTGCTATCAAAGGCCCAGCCGACGGGTCGAGTAATTTATGTATTGGGGCCGTACGTATCAGTTTATCTCCCAGATATTTTCTTGCACCTCGGATGGCAGTAATCTGTAAGTCTTTGCTGAATGCGTTTTCTGTTTCTCTATCTCTTGCAATTATTTCCTCACTAATGGTATCAAAATTAATAAGCGGCTTTGCAGTAGTGGCATTCATTCCATTTACCAGGTCTCTAAGATTATCTCTCACAATAAAGTCTTCCCCATGCTGTTTAAATGCCTCAACAGGAGCAGTTGCCTTATTCCCGATTGCCCGTCCTAATACCATACCCCAATTCTTGCCTGTAATATCAGGATTCTGTTCTGAGCCAGACAATGCGAATTCTTTGCGAATGGTTTTTTGGTTCAGGATAAACCAAGAATAATCATACCCGGTATGCATAATATGACTAAGCGTTCCGAGCGTATCAAATCCTGGGAATAATGGTACTGGCAATCGCTGCCCCTCTGCATTGAACCACATAGATGATGGCCCAGGCAATATCCGGATACCATGATCTTTCCATATAGGATCCCAGTTTTTTATGCCTTCGGTATAATGCCACATTCTATCAGGATTAATAATATTGCCACCAGCTTCTTCCACAATACCTATCATACGTCCATCCACATACTCAGGAACGCCCGAAAGCATATGTTCAGGAGATTTCCCTAAACGTTCTGGCCAATTTTTCCTAACCATCTCGTGGTTAGCCCCTATTCCTCCAGAGGTTACAACAACTATAGGAGCATTAATAGTAAAATCTCCAATGACATCATCATTACTTTTTTGTCCTCGTTTTACATCGCTTGCAGCCAAGATATCACCACCAACTCCGCTTACAGCCCCATTTGCCATAATCAGCTCTTTGGCCCTATGTCTGAACTTTAATTGAATCAAACCTGCTGAAGATGCAGCCTTTATACGATCTGTAAAGGGCTGTAAAACTCCGGGGCCTGTGCCCCAGGTAAGATGAAAACGGGGTACTGAATTGCCATGACCTATTGCTCCATAACCACCTCGTTCAGCCCATCCAACTACAGGAAAGAATTTGATTCCTAATTGCTTCAACCAAGAGTATTTTCCACCTGCAGCCCATGCCACATAAGCCTCAGCCCATTTTTTTGGCCAATAGTCTTCCTTTCTATCAAACTGTGCGGTACCCATCCAATCTTGCATCGCAAGTTCATAACTGTCCTTGATGCCCATTCGCCTTTGCAAAGGAGAGTCAACCAGAAACAAACCGCCTAATGACCAGAATGCCTGACCGCCCAAATTTTGTTCTGGTTCCTGGTCGAGGATCACAACACGTAAGCCTTTATTGATCAATTCATGTGCAGTAACAAGACCTGCAAGGCCAGCGCCTACAATAACAACATCAGTATCAATGTACATGAAATAAAATTATTGTTTTATACTCATTTTTAAAAGAATTGAGTAGGCTTAGCTTTAAGTTCTTTCATACATTCAGGCGTAACACTAAAACGTTTAGTATTATTTGCGCTGCTCAATCGCTATCATTCAAAAAGATTGCACCTATGCTTATTTAATGAGTTGAATCCCTGGTCGGCACCAAATCATTATCCGCCAAACCAGTTCTGGAATAAGCAAAACAATGATTGCAAACAATGCTGGCTTTGCAGCGTCTCCGGTGGATAAGCATACGCCTGTAAGAGCTATGAAATATACAGCAATAGGCAACGCGATCAGCACAACAAGCGCGGGTACATTTAGGGGAATTTTAAATGGCCTATTCATATCAGGAGCAGTTACTCTCAGCTTTATCAGCGAAAAATATTCCAGGAAGAGACCTGCACCATAAATGGTCACATCTATGATCAGCAGATCTGCAAATGTCCACAGTACCATAAGACTCACCACTGCTGAACACACCATTATGGAAATGTAAGGCGTCTGCAATGTGGGATGCAACTTGCTGAGTGCACCCGGTAATAGCTTATCATCAGCCATAACTTTGGGCAGCCGCGACACCGACAGTAAGTTAGCATTATATATACCTAAAGTGCTAGCCATACCACCACAAGCAATAAGCACTCCAAGCCAATGGCCACCTAAAAGAGTTCCTAAAGCAGGGAAGCCTCTAGTTGTAAGGTCTGCATGATTTATACCTGATTGCTGTGCTATAAACATTACAAGAACATACATCACCAATATGGTTATGAATGCGATCACTATGGAAATAAGATAAGACCGTACCGGATTCTCAACTTCTTCAGCGTATGTGGTCACATTATCCCAGCCCAAAAAGTTCCACATGATCGTATATAGTGCCAAACCAAGCGATGGATATGCAACGCCATGAAAAGACGGTGGAGATAATGGACCAACTGAATGTGTGCAGAAAAACAGGACGAACAATATAATGAATGGCATTATGACCAATACACTTAGGAATGATGATATCCTGCCCACCGGCACTATGCCTGCAATGTTTAATATAGCAGACGACCAAACAATGAGTAAGCACACAGGTATCTTATACACCTCAAGTCCGGGAAACAAATAGGCTGCGTACTGTACAAACAACACTGGGTAAATAGCCAGATCAACAAACGTATAGAACCACGTCCATAACCCTTCATAAAAGCCCCACCTGTTGCCTAATGCGTAACGCACCCATTTATAATATCCGCCAGTAATGGGCATCATACTATTCAGCTCAAGCACAGTAAGTATGGCAGGTATGTCCCACAAAAACGGAACGGTCACCAGCAGCAGCAAACCAGCATGGTCACCAGCATATTGCAGCAAAGGTTCCAAGCCATAGGGGCCACCCGAAACCGTAAAAAAAATGACACATGCAAGCAGTAAGGGACGTATCTTTTTTGCGGTAGTGCGTTTTTTAATTTCTGCCATCCCCTCTAAAGTAAACATAAGTTAGCTATAGCTGCTCACCATTAAATACTGGCAATACAAGATAGCTCGGATACTGGCTATCATGATATATGCGTATTGTAGATTTTTGAAAGTCCTCTTTCTTTGCCTTATAAATATTCTCAAACCTCTGTGGGTTCAGATCCACTAGCGGGAACCAGCTGCTTTGCACCTGTACCATAATACGATGACCTTTTTTAAAAGTATGTGCCACATCACCTATCTTAAAAGATACCGATGTAATTTTTCCTGGCACAAATGGCTCTGGCTTTCCAAGACTATTTCTGTACTTACCCCGCAATATTTCACCATGCACCAGCATTTCATATCCACCCATGGGGTATTTCAGTACCGGATCAGGATCATCGTAAATATTTACATTATTATACGAAAGACTATCTGGGAACACATCTATCAATTTTACAACGAAATCTGCGTCTGTTGTAGATATAGAGACCTGCAAAGATGCCAGGACATTACCTGTAAGCGTTAGGTCTTTCTGCAGTATATCTGTTTTAAAGCTGGCAACATCAGGTCGCCTGTCTGCAAACCGCTGATCATCTGTCATATAATTGCGGGTACGGTTAAAATGGACATCCTGAGTATAGGGCACAGGCTTGTGTGGGTCGCTTACATATTCGTTGTAGCTGTTGGCCGATTTGGGTGCTTTCCAGCTAAGTGCATCATTATCCTGCAGGTATATTTTTTCGTCTTGTTTTCTTCTGGGCGGCCATTGCGCAAATTCTTTCCATTCATTGACTCCACTAATAAAAATAGTTGCTTTGGCTATTTTGGAAATATCGCCTTCTCCTTTTAGGTAATAATTAAAGAAAGGAACCTCTATATTCTGCTGATACCATGTTGCAGTATTACTACCAAAGTTGATGTTGCCTAAGTGTGTACCATCGTTATTAGACCATTGGCCATGATACCAAGGCCCCATAACCAACTTATTGAATGGCATATGCGGATTGTTTTTTTCAGCTGTCAGATAGCCATTCCATGCGCCCCAGTTATCTTCCGCATCAAAAGTTCCTCCTACCCACAGAATGGCAGGTTTCAGATCTTTTGCTGCCTTTCGGGCATCGCGGGCTTTCCACCAATCATCATAGTCGGCGTGGTTCATCAAATCTTTCCAGAAGCGTATAGTATCTCCGGTAAGCCGCGTCAGTTTAGATAACGGTTCATTTTCAAGATAAAACTTATAATTATCATGTACGGGATAGCTAATTGATAGTGGCGGCTTGGAAGTGGGTTGCGGATGAGGTACACCGAACCCAAGGCCATATGGCCCATCATAATCAAATTCATCCATAACAAAGAAGGCCCCATTATGATGATCATCATCGCCTGTGAACCAGTCGATACATGGTGCCTGCGGACTAACGGCTACCAGTGCGGGATGACCACAGGCAGCCCCCATAAGTGAATAAAAACCAGGGTATGAAGTACCAAACAGACCTACTTTGCCATTGTTATTAGGTATATTCTTTATCAACCAGTCAATAGTATCCCAACAATCAGTAATTTCATCAACGTCCTTATTTGTTTTTTTCTCCGTTTTGCAAGGACGTACATCTTCAAACTTACCTTCACTCATCCATTTCCCACGCACATCCTGTACTACAAGTATATAATGCTCCTGCAGGTATGCCTTCTCATAGGTACTCCAGAAATCCCTGAGCGTATCAGGACCGTAAGGAGTACAGGAATAAGGAGTACGCGTAAGCAATATAGGATGCTCCTCTGCGTTATTATCCGGTACATAGATGGATGTGAACAAACGTGTTCCATCGCGCATAGGAATATACTGCTCTATTTTGGTGTAGCGCCTGGCCATCCAGAGACTGTCATTACGCCTGGCGTATGAGTTATGGGTACATAAGAGAACTATGATTAAGATTATAAGTTTCTTCATTTATATTCTCATGTATTTGAGGTAAAAACTACAATAAATAAAAATCATTCCATAGCGACATAATATATATAGAATTGTAGCTTAATTATTGAACCAGAACAGTGTATTCATAGTAGACAATCTCAAAAATAATAAGGAAAGGCCTCCTAAAAGCCTTTCCTTATTATTTTGTACACTCTTAACATCATTAGTTGTACCTATTCATGCACTGCAATTTCCAACCTATCAACCTTTGGTGGCATCAGTTTATAGACTACCGGTGTAACTATACGGGATAATAATGTAGAACTGATGAGCCCACCAATTAATACAATAGCAAGTGGCGCAATAAGTGGGTTGGTTGAAATTGCTATGGGCATCAAACCTCCAATAGCCGTGAGTGAAGTAAGAATAATGGGTAAGAAACGAACTTCTCCTGCCTCACGTATTGCCTCTTCAAGCGACTTGCCTTGTGCTCTTAATTGATTGGTAAAATCGACCAGGAGTATCGTATTCTTAACTTCAATACCTGCAAGGGCTATAAGGCCAATAATAGCCACAAAAGATAATGAATTACCTGTAACCCACAACGCCATGCCCGCACCTACTATGCCCAAGGGGATAACCGACAGAACAATAAGTGTGCTTTTAAATGTCCTGAATTCCAGTATCAATACAGCAATAAACATAAACACAGTAATGATAATGATAGTAAGTAAGCCACCAAACGAGTCATTGCTCGATTCCACCTCACCTCCCATTTCATAGCTGTAGCCCGCAGGTAGTTTTACCTGGTCCATTTTGTTGATCACATCCTTAATTACCCTATCTGCCAGGAAACCTTTTTTTACATTAGCCTTCACAGATACCACTCGAATCTTTTCCTGGTGATTGATACTTACCGGAGAAGCCTCAAGCTTTAATGTTGCAAGCTGATTTAACGGTATAGCCTGTCCTTTACTATTATTGACAAACAGGTTACTTAAAAGATCCAGATTGGGACGATCTGCCTGCTGGCGTGTAAGTATAATGTCAAAGTCTTTTTGATTATCGTCTGTAAACTTACCCATATTGATGCCAGCTATAGCCAGCCGCACAGTCCGGTCAATATTTACAGTCGGCACATCCAGCAACTGGGCCTTCTCCCTGTTAATATCCACCTTAATATCAGACTTTAGCAGGCTTACCGGGTTAGATACATAAATAGTACCATTGGTATTTTTTAACAGTTGCTCCATTTGTCCTGCCAGCATTCGTAAGGTATCCAGGTCATCTCCAAACAACCTTATTTCAACTGGTGCAACAATGGGCGGCCCTTGTTCAAAATTCTTTACTTCTACTTTGGCACCGGGATAAGGTGTCCATTTCTTTTGTAAGCGCTCTATCAGTGCGAGCTTTTCATCAGGAGTTGTTTCTGGGTCTAACTGAACAAATATTTGTGCATAATCAGAACGCTCATTTTCTTGTGACTCATTATAATATACACGTGGGTTACCCTTACCCACATTGGTAGAAAAGTATTTGATCAATGGCTCCTTTTGCAACTCTTTTTCAATAAGCTTGCTTATACTGTTTGTATAAGGCAGGTTAGATTGTGGTGGTGTTGTAATATTGACAAGAAACTGAGGTTTCTCAGATGCAGGAAACAAACTGAAACCTACCAGCTTGAATACAAAAATAGATCCGCTAAAGATGAGAACTGCTACCACAATAGTTTTTACAGGAGCATTCAGTGCCACATTAAGCAGGCGGGAATAGCTGCCATGTATTATTTTTTTAAGGGCACGCATGAATATATTGCCTTCAGGGTTGCCAGTATGTTCCTTTAGTAAAATACTGCTTAGCCACGGGATGATGGTAAGGGAAACTGCCATACTAGCTATAACACAAAGTACAACTGCCAAAGGCAAGCCCCTTATGAAATCGCCAGCGCCTTCAGGTAAAAACAACAGAGGCATAAATGCTATGATCAAAGCCGCTGTGCACCCCACTACAGCCTGCCCTATTTGCCCTGTTGCCTTCAGTGTAGCCTCATATCGCGTATGGCCTTCCAGCATCCAACGCTCTATATTTTCCACAACAACTATACTATCATCCACCAGCAACCCTAGCGCTACAACAAGCCCTACAATACTAAGCTGGTTAAGGTTGTAACCAAACACATGCAACAGCGTGATGCCGATAGCCAATGAAAGAGGAATAGAGATCATTACTATAAGCGCTGGTCTGAAACCAAGTGGTAAAAGGGTTATTGCTACAAGCAAAATTGCAATCAAAAAATCTTCTCCCAAGCCGCTTAACCTGTGATTCACATTATCAGCCTGGTCAAAGCTCATTACCAGGTCCATGTCAGATGGTAAAGTCTTTTTAAATTTTTCTATTACAGGCTTATATAATTTTTGTGCGTTGCCTATATTTTCGCCATCCTTTTGTGCAGCCACTATATATACACACCTGTGACCATTAAGCCTGGTCATGTATTTTTCTTCTTCATAGCCCTTATATACTTTGGCTACATCCTTCAAAAAAATATTCTTACCGTTAGCAGCATACACGATAGTATTGCTTATCTCATCTACCGACCTGTAATTACCACTTGTCTTTATGTTAAACGTCTTATTGCCTGCATCCACACTACCTCCCGGTATATCTGCTATTTCACTTTGTATGCTACCCATTACTGCGCTTAGTGGTATATGCATCTGGGCCATTCTATTCAGGTCCAGCTCTATGCGTGCCTGTTGATCTGGCAACCCAAATATCTTTACATTCTTTAGCGATGGTACTTTCTCCAGCTCGTCCTGCAACTTATCTGAATAGTACTTCATTTTATTGCGCGGAGCATTTTCTGATATCAGCGCCAACTGCATAATATTCACATCAGAAGGTTGAAATTTCTGCACCTCAATGCTAAATATATCAGATGGCAATTCTGCGCGCTTACTATTTACTACGCGCACTATCTCCTGGTATTTATTTTCTACGTTACTGTTGTATTTATACTCCACGCGTATCACGGCAATACCATCGCTAATGCTGGTACGTATGCGCTTTATGCTTTCAAGGCTGTATATTTCCTTCTCCAAAGGTTTCACTACCAACTCTTCCATATCCTTGGGGCTGGTACCGGGGTACACAACTATTATGGGGAAAGTGGGCGCATGTGTTTCGGGGTCTTCGGACCTGGGCATGGTCATAATGGTAGAGATGCCCAAAACAATGACCATGATAAAAATGACCAGTGTAAACTGGTAATTTTTTACCGCGTATTCAGATATTTTCATTGCAGCTATTTTAGCTTGTTATTGAATGATTTTGATAGGACTATTTTCAGTTAAATATGCACTGCCAGAAATAATGAGCGCCCTGGCACTTTGCAAGCCATCGGTGATGATCACCTGGTCTTTCTTTATACCCGCCACAGTTACCCTTATTTTGGTGGCAGTTTTATTATCGTTGGTGATAAATACATAACCTGCATCGTTGTCACCATCCAGCAAGGCATCGTATGGGATGACCCATTCTCCATCGTTAGCAGACTGTTCGCCACTACTAAAAATAGCAGCCCTGCCAAACATACCTGCACCAAGAGAAGAAGGCTTCTCCCCTATCAATTGTATATCTGCACCAAAAGAACCTGTAGCTGCATCTACCCCTTCTGTTTTGCGCACTACTTTACCTTCAAATGATTTGCCGGGCATAGATTCCAGACTTATAATCGCTTTATCATTCGCATGTATTGCTGCCCATTCTTTATCGCTAATCCCCACCTTTAAAACCCAATTGCCTGCACCAGCACCATTGGTCTGGAACACAGGTGTTCCGGAATTTACCAACTGCCCTTCACTCACCATTTTGTGCAACACAAAGCCATTAGCAGTAGCTCTTATTTCTGAATAGGTAAGGTTAAATTCGGCAGTGTTTAACTGCTGGCGGGCAAGGTCAACCGTAGTTTTTGAATTTTGTAATTGTTCCAGCGTGTACACACTATCCTTATACAGCGATTGTGTGCGCTGGTAATCGCGTGTAGCTTTTTCATACGTCAGTTTGGCTTGATCTACCTGGGCGTTTATTTCAGTTAAATTGAGTGTAGCTAACAATTGTCCTTTCTTTACAGCATCCCCTTCCTTTACGTATATATGGTTAATGATGCCACCAGTTTTAAATGACAGGTACACCTCATCATCGGTAGTAAACTGTCCTGAAACTGCAATAGATGTTGTATCATCCTGTTTATTAAGCGCCATAATTTTTACAGGGATGGCATCTGTAGCTGTAACATTTGCAATAGCTTCTTTTTTATGCCCGCAAGCTGCCAGGAATACCAGGGAGGGCACAACTAATACTATGAATGCAATTTTTTTCATGTTGTGTATATTTTATTTGTTGTTGATCGGATAAGAAGCTTTATTACGTTCTATTGCTGCTACTGCTATATGCACATTTGCCAGTGTAATGCTTTCCTGTAGTTTGGCGGTTGTCAGTTGGTTCAGTGCATCTATCAGCTCTATGTACAGTAACTGTCCTTCTTTATATACTTTCAGCTGATCGTTATAGTATTTGGTAGCCAGTTGCAACTGCTCTTCTGCGCTTTTATAATTTGCCAGGGCAGAGTTATAGTTGTTCAGCGCCTGGGTAAGTTGCAGCATAAAACTTTTTTCTGCATCATCATATGCTATACTTGATCCCGCTTGATCTATACTAGCTTGTTTTATTTTATAATTGTTACGTCCGGCGGCAAACAGATCCCATTGCAGGTTTACTCCCCAGAAATAGTACTGTGTTTTATTATCGTATTGCCAGTTGAAGCCCTGCGAACCCAAGTCTAAAGAAGTATTGACCTTCGGCACCAGGTATGCCCTTTTCAGTTGGGTATTCAGGGCGTAGATAGAAGTAGCATCTTTAAGCTGCAATAGCTCTTCCCGCTGTGTTACATCCAAGGCATTATCTTCTACAACATTGGGTAGCTGCGCTACTGCCTCTGTATCTATAACCACAACTTCAGTAAGTGGTTTATTAAGTAAGAAGTTGAAGTATGCCTGCGCATTTTTCCGATTATTTTCAGACTCTGTTATCGATGCGTTTATTTTTTGTTTTTCAGTTTCTGCTCTTGTAAGTGCGGTGCTGTTCCTTACCCCATTGCGTAGCAGGCTTTCATTAACTCTTATATTTTCATTCACCAACTGCAGCGAGTTATTATAAATATCAATAGCCTTGCTTGCCTGGTAGTATTGGTAGTATGCATATTTCACCTCCTTCACCAGTTCCCGCTTATACACGTTTACTGCGGCCTGCTGCTGGCTGATCATTACCTTCCTGATTTTTTTATTGTAGTATATCTCTGCATCTACAAGTGGCAATACAGTTCTAAATTTCGCATCGTAAAAGTTGTCCGGATTCAGCAAGATGGATTCATTTTTCAATGTGGGAAAAGAATTGCTAGCTGTAATTTGATTCAACGTACTATATACCGGGTTAAACAGATCGCCAATAGGCAGGTCTATGGTACGGCCACCATCAGCTTTGTTATAACTGCCCAACACACTTACATTAGGGTAGAATAGGGAACGAGCTTCTTTAAGTGCAAAAAGCGATTTCTGCCACTGTAACTGTTGCTGTTTTAATCCATTGTTATTGCTAAATGCTTCCTGGATATATGCATCAAGGGTATTGGACTGTGCTTTTGACAAAAGCGATCCACATAAAAACAACGCAATGTAAATGAACGTGATTTTTTTGTTTATTGTCGTTGACATAATGAACACTGTTTATTAATGAGGCAAAAAATATAGCTCAGGAGTATTTACATCCTGAGCTATGAGTTATTATTTCTTAATTAATTGTACGTAGTCGCTGATGCATTTGTTGATTATTTCTTCCTTGCCCATATCGCCTATAAGTTCTTCTTTTATACGGCAACGTATGTTTAACGATATAAGGCCATGCCCCATTGACCATATGGACAATGCTGCAACACGTGGGTCTGAAAACCTGATCTCTTGTTTACTCAGACACTCTGTCACACAGCCTATTAGTGCATTCAGGGCCTGATCACCATTGTGCCACTCGTTATCGTCTATCGCATTCATAGGGGCCTTTATGATAAACATAAGATCGTACAACTCAGGATTATTAATGCCGAACCACACATAGGTGTGACATATTTGCTCCAGGCGCTCAAATGGATCTGCGGCTGTTATCTTTTCTCTGAATACATCATCCAGCTTGCCAAAGGCTTGTTTTTGCACATCATACAACAATTCATCTTTATCCTTATAGTATAAATAGATTGTTGCGGGACTGTACTCTATTTTTTCTGCTATATTGCGAATGGATGTTTTTTCGTACCCCTCCTCTAAAAACATAGAAATAGCCGCGTCAATTATCTTGTCGCGCATTTCCTGTTTTTCCCGTTCTTTCCTTTCTGTAATACCCATAATCACATTTACAATGCAAATTTACTGAACAGTGTTCATTTTTTCAAATTATCATTGATATATTTTTGAAATTAACGTTCGATATGTCCCGCTAAGTAATATTACCCATACAATAAATAACATAAACAGCGTTGTTATTGCCACATTAAATATTTTCCATCATGTTATTTAGAAGAAGAAAGGTTGCGGCAACTAAAGGTGCCAAAGCAAAAAAACCTGCCTGGCGCGAATGGCTGGAAGCAGGCGTATTTGCTTTATTTACAGCAACCCTTATCCGCACTTTTTCGTGCGAGGCATATACCATACCTAGCGGCTCTATGGAAGGCACCTTACTCATCAATGATTACCTGTTTGTAAATAAAATGGCCTACGGACCTCGCATCCCCAATACGCCACTTGCATTGCCTCTAATACATAACACAATTCCCTTGACCGGTGGAAAATCATATACTGATGCAGTTGAGTTGAAATACCATCGCCTACCGGGTTTTGGACATGTAGAACGCAATGACATTGTAGTCTTTAATGGCCCTTCAGGTGATACCGCAATTATAGAAAAGCCTGACATGGATTATTACCAGCTGTGCCGCCTATATGGCAGGGATGCCATACTAAGCAACTACCATATCGTTACGCGCCCGGTTGACAAGAAAGAGAACCTGATAAAAAGGTGTGTAGGCATACCGGGTGACGTTGTTGAAGTTAAGAATGCAAAAGTATATGTAAATGGCCAACTCAATACATTGTACCCTCATTCCAAACTGAATTATGTGGTAAGGACAAACGGAAGACCCCCAGCAGTGGATGATGATATGGAACTGGTTGCAACACTAAACAACAGCGTATATATTTACAACCTTGCAAACGACCAGGTAGCAGCCTTACAGAAAGCATTTAATGTTACTTCAGTTGACTTATATGAGGAAGAACCTGCAGGCACAGCCCCAAAAGAAGCCGGGGAATGGGTATTCCCTTTAGACACCAGCAATTTTAAATGGAACAGGGATAACTATGGACCTATAATAATACCAAGGGCAGGTGTTACAGTTACCTTAACACCCAGCAACATAGCCTTGTACCGGCGTATTATTGTTAATTATGAAGGTAATGCTATGGAAGAGCGTAATGGCAATTTCATCATCAACGGGAAACCAGCTACAGCTTACACTTTTAAGATGGACTACTACTGGATGATGGGCGACAATCGTCACAATTCGCTTGATTCCCGTTATTGGGGTTTTGTACCAGAAGATCACGTTGTAGGTAAAGCATGGTTTGTATGGCTCAGCTATGGCGATGGCGGCCCCATTGCTGACATGCGTTGGAAACGCCTCATACACGGCATACATTCGCTGGAATGAAACAAGCATTCCTAAAAAAATAATGAGCATGTAATTAGCTTACATGCTCATCATTTTTTGCAATATCACGTGTACTGCGTATTAGGCCAATACCTGAGAAAAAGAATAATAGCCCCACAATACCATATACAGCTAAAGCCCTCATACTGCTACCTTCGCCAGCGCCGTGAGAAACAAAGTTAACGCCCGCTATTATCAGCCCCAGCACGCCCAGCAAAGTTAGTATCACACCAATTACGCGCTTTTCCATAAATCAATTTTCATTTAATTTATGTTATAAAAAGAACGTGCCGCAACAGGCGAAGTATCTAAATATTTATTCTGTAACCACAGCAGCAGCAATCTGCGCAGCTTGTTTATCTTCCTCTTTTTGCTTTACTACTATTTCATCCTCAATATCGGCTATACGGTTTTCCCAAACCTGCAGATTTGCTTTTTTATTGGTGTTTACACCATTCTGCTCACGAGACATAGCATTGCGTATACCTTCTATCTGTTCTTTCAGTTCCCTGACATCCATTTTGTATTCTTTTTACCCGCATCGACTGAATATCAATGTCTGTGAAGGTAGCCATAAAAGCCAACAGTATTTTTTTTAATAAAACATGCCACTATAGTCACGATACGTCCGCAATATTTTACCCTGGCTATGCAGTGAAGAAAATACGCTCAATGGTCCAGTAACTTGCTATAAGCGCTATAATAAGGGAGGCCGGGATAACAATACGCTTACGATACCAGGGCTTGCCTGAAAATGTTTTTGCCACTACAAAGTACATGAACAGTATAATGCTGAGCTGGCCTAGTTCCACCCCCACATTAAAACTGATGAGTGCAGTTGCAAAAGCATACTGAGGCATACCCAATTGAGACAGCGCACCGGCAAAACCCATACCATGTACCATACCAAATATGAATATCATAACCATACGCCATGGCTTTACTTTGCTGGAATACACATTCTCGAGCGCAAGAAACACTATGGATAAAGCAATAAGCGGCTCCACAATATTGCTCGGTGGCTTTATAATACCGTACATAGCCAGACCAAGGGTAATAGAATGCGCTATTGTAAACATAGATGCCTGCAGTACTATCTTTTTTATACTGGTATTGAGGAAGAACACACAGAGTATGAACAGGATATGATCGAAGCCAAGGGGTATAATGTGCTCGTAACCCAACAGCAGGTATTTCAAAAATACCGAACCATTACCATCTCTATCCAGCTGGTAATTGATAGTATGGCCATAGGTTTGCAGCACACATAACAACAGAATAATTAAAACTGCAGCGTACCTCTTCATTACAGCAACTTAGACTGGCTAACTATTTTCTGGTCTATGTATGGACTTGTACTTTTTGCCTGCTGTATCAACAACTTACTTTTAGTGGGGTCGCCAGCGCTCTCGTAAATAACTCCAGCCTCAAAAAGTATATTGGCATTTTTAGTATTGGTCAGTAACATCTTGTTTGCATGTATTTTCGCATTAGCATAATCACCCTTCAGGTAATATATCCAGGCCAAAAGATTGTTAGCATCAATATTTTCAGGGCGCATATTTATATCTGTCTGTGCATATTGCAAAGCCTTGTCCAGATTATGATCTGCCAGGTAAGCCATTGCCATCTCGCGACTTATGTTGTGCTTTATAGGTGCATCGGCAGGTTGTTCTTTTTCTCCATCCAGTAGCAGGTTCACCACATCATCATGCACTTCTTTTGCTTTGGCTGCATTGCCTTGCAATTCATATAGATCACCCAGATAGCTTACAAAGGCTACTTCGCTAATTACCTTTATTGCATTTTTAGTATGCTCAATAGCACCAGCATAATTATTCCTTGCTTTTTCTACCTTAGCCATGCCCATTTCAGCAAACGGGTAATTAGGTCTATATACTAGCGCTGTACGATAAACTATACTTGCGCTATCCAAATTACCCATATTAAGGTATAGGTCACCAAGCGTCACGCGCGACCACTCTGTATTTTCAGCACCCGGCACGCCTGCTTCCACAGCCATGTTCATAGCGGCTACAGCGCCGGCATTATCGCCATATATCTGGCGTAGATAAGATGCCCGCGAGTAAGAACGCAGATCAGGGCGTATGCCCAGCATCTTATCGCAATCTTTCACTGCTTCGGTATAATTACCCAGCTCTACGTTTGCATCAACAAGAGCGCCGAATATACCAGAGTTAAAGCTATCAATTGCTACTCCCTGCTGTGCCACCTGCAATGCATCTTTAAACTGGTGCATATTCAGCAAAACAGCAGACTTTAAACTATAGGCCTGGAATTTTTGATCGGGATTAGCACCACTATTAATTACCTTATCCAGCATTTTGCCTGCGGCATTGCTATAATAGTTACCATTACCCGTTATACGGCCTTCAGTTATAAACACACTGGCCAAAGCCAGGTATTGCTTCATATCATCAGGATTCACTTTTAAAGCGCTGTCGGCCTTATTGTATGCCATCCTTATGCTTTCTGCTTCGTCCTTAGGACCCAGATCACCTTTCCGTTCTAGCAAAGCCGGTATTTTATCGTCATTGCTTTTATTGCCTAAAGATGAACAAGAAGAAATGCCAATAAAGGAAATTAAAAACAGCAGGATATAAATTGAATTTTTCATAAAATCTAAGTGTGTATTATGACAACTTGTATAAATGTAACTAAAGCGATCGTAAATTTTCCGCATATGTATATCTACGGATATATAAAAAAGCTGTCCCGATTCTTCGGGACAGCTGTAGTAGTCATCTTTCTAATTAACCTTTGTAAGCTTCACTGTATTAAAGTCCTGATCGTCCAGAGACAATTTAGCAAAGTAGTTGCCAGGTATTAATCCACCGCCATCTACCTTAGTTGTATAGTCACCAGATGTTCTTTGTCCTTCAGATATTACACGTACCACACGACCTGTAATGTCAAATACAGTAATGCGTACAGCACTTGTATTTGCCAGTTTGTATCGGAAAGTAACACTGTTTACGAATGGATTTGGATATGCAGTCATGATCGCTTCTGGCGCACCGATATTCAATTCAGGGATAGACGTAGGACCCACATACTGAGTGCCCGTAAAGCCCCTCCACGGATTTTGCAGGAATGGAAATGTTGTTTTGAAGGTGGTATCATTATGCGTAACACCTGCATTAAAGCTAAGTACATTCAGCAGATCAGGTGTTACGGGACTACCTGTACCGTTATAGTCATCGTACCACAGGCCAATTGCAGCCAATACGGCGCCAGAAACTGCCTGGAGCTCTATGGTAGTTACATCATCTTCAAGCCTGCGACCATTGGGGAACCCATCCATGTTAGGAATGAACTGAATGTTGGTATTGGCATAAGTTGTAGTGCTGGTAAGTGCTAAAACAGCAGCCTGTACAAGACCCAAAGAACTGAAATTAGGATCTATTCTTGGTGTGGCTGGCACAGCCATATTTACACGCAGCATATCGCCTAATGTAGGCAGGAAGTTATTGATGAACGGCTTACCGGCAGCCAGTGGGTTACCACCTTTACCTGTTGCCAATTGGTATGGTGCTTCATTAGGAACTCCCGTATAAAATATCGGCAAAAGATCTACAGCGCGAGGGCTGTGATTATCCGGCAAAAGTATAGTACCATAGCCAGTGAGGTCATCGAGCGCAGTACCAGATACAGCTAGCGAACCTTTTAGGGGATACAAACCTTGCTTACCATTACGGAAATCGTAAGTACCCAATGATGCTGTTTGTATGCGCAATGGTGACAGGCCAGGAACAGCAGGGCCAAACTGTGAGTTATCCATGTAAAGAGCCAGTTCAGGATTTTCAAAGAATGGGGCAAACTGTAAGTCATTAGCAGGGTTCGTACCATTCCATTTGTCCTTGCTGCCAATTGGTATTACAGCTTCGTTTGTAAGCGGCATCCCGAGACGCGAAACTTGTATCCAGTTGCCAGATGTAGTTACTGTTCCATTACCGTTCAATGTACTGATCTGCGGACGGCTTGCAGATGCCCATACGCCAATTACGTAGTTAGGATCAAGAATGTTTGTAGCCTGTGTGATGGTCTGGTGATTTTTCTGAAGGTTCTGTACAGGTATCTCCATAGCTATTGAATGCACATTCATTTTAGCCAATCCATCGCGTGCACCTTGTGCGGCAGTACGGAAACCGCCTACATCAAATGCACCACCAAGATCCACAAAGAACGGATCGTCTGCCGGTCCGCAGAATATCCTTTCACCGGTTGATGCTGTAGCTATATCAGCATCAATAAGGCTGGTATAAGATGCTGCACCTAAACCTACAGGAGTAGCTTCTATAGAGCGCGGGCCTATGTTAGGAGGAGGAACTGTACCAGAAGCTATAGTAGTGAACGCCCCACCATTAGTACTCATTTCGCAGATGTAAGTTGCCTTTATGTTCTGCTTGCCTAAGCGGATGTTGAAAAACGTAGTAGGGTCCTCATTTGTATGTGTAAACGTGAAGCGGTACGTTATATCATCGGCCGTGGTGCTCGCTTCGTTCTTAATGTGTATTTCATACCGGATGTTTTCACCGAACGTATACCAGTTAGGGCCGCCAGCAGGATGCTCAAAAGGTATGTAGTTAGCAATGATGATCATTTTGCTGGAGTCGGTAGGACTCTTAAATACATAAAGATCTGTATTGTCAGCAAGTGGATCGTTAGAGATCAATGGCGCCTCTCTGTGAGAGGAGGCCATAACCTGGGTAAATGGCAGGAAGCCTATAAGCAAAGCCGCCAGAACTGATTTATTTATAAATTTTTTCATTTTTTATAGTTTTAGCGGGTGATTAGAATCTTGGTTTAGTTGCATAATCGTAACCCCTCCAAGGCTGCTGCTCATACGGGAACGTAGCGTTGAACGTGGTATCGTTGGCTGTAATACCGGCATTAAAACCAAGCACACGACCCAGAGCCGGGGTAACAGGACTAGGAGTTGTACCCGGTATATAATCATCGTACCACAAGCCTATTGCTGCCAAGGCCACACCTGATACGGCCTGCAATTCTATAGTAACAACATCATCTTCTAACCTACGCCCATTAGGGAAACCATCCATGTTAGGTATATCCTGTAGTGTGGCATTTGTGTAAGTTGGATTTGTAAGGCCTAATACAGCAGCGTATATAATACCTAAAGAACTGAAGTTAGGATCGTTTCTTGGAGTGGGAGGTACCGCCATGTTCAGGCGCAACATATCGCCCAATGTAGGCAAGAAGTTATTGATGAATGGCTTGCCTACAGCTAGCGGATTGCCAACCGGCTTACCTGTAGCCAACTGGTATGGAGGCAGATTAGGTACACCTGTAAAGAAGATAGGCAGTATATCTACAGCACGTGGACTGTGGTTATCTGGAAGCAGTATCTTACCATAAGTGGTAGTATCAAATGCTGTACCTGTTGTTGCACTTGTACCTCTTAAAGAGAACAAACCAGCTTTACCGTTACGGAAGTCAAAAGCACCAAGTGAATTAGACTGGATACGTAATGCATTTAATGCAGGAACTGCAGCACCGTACTGCGAGTTATCCATATAAAGCGCCAACTCAGGATTTTCGAAATAAGAAGCAAATTGCAGATCATTACTGTTATATGGTGATGTTGCATTCCAAAGGTCCTTCATGCCTACCGGTATTATTGCTTCGTTGGTAAGTGGCATGCCCAGACGAGATACCTGTACCCAGTTGCCCGAATAGGTAGATGCTGCGCCGGTATTTAATGTTTTCATTTGCTGGCGGCTGGCCGAAGCCCATACACCAATAACAAAGGCCGGGTCGAGGATACTTGTTGCAGATGATACACTAAGACCTGTTTGCTGCAGTGAGCTGATAGGTATCTTCATAGCTATAGTGTGGCAGTTAAACCTTGCCAATGCATCTTTGGGCGTATTGGTTGAGAGACCTGCTCCCGTAGCAGGGGCACCCGGGCGAAAATTACCAAGATCAAAAATACCAGCCAGGTCTGCGAAAAAAGGATCATCTACAGGGCCGCAAAATGTTTTTTCGCCCGTCGTACCAGATGCTATACTACTCTGCATGTATGTTCCATAATTAGAAACACCTAACCCAACAGTAGCATTTTGGATAGAGCGTGGACCAATATTATTAGCTGGCACCACACCATTTGCAACAATGTTGGTAAACGTAACTCCACCATCTATGCTCTTCTGGCAAGTATAAGTTTCCATCAGGTTTTGTTTACCCAAACGGATGTTGAAGAATGTAGTGGTATCCTGGCTTACGCTATTAAAAGTAAAGCGATAAGTAATGTCATCGCCTGCAGTGGTAGTTTTGTTCTTAATATGTATCTCGTAACGTACATTGGTACCAAAGTTGTAGTAATTCGGGCCACCTTCCGGAAGCTCAAACGGGATGTAGTTCGCAATAATAGTGATGTAATTCGGATCATCTGGGCTGCGGAATACGTATAGATCTGTATTATCAGCTTTGGGATCGTTAGAGATGAGCGGGGCTTCTCTATGGCTGGAAGCGAAGCTGGGGGCAGCTACGGCTAGCATACCTAAAAAGATGCCGTAGAAGCGCATTCTTTTTAAAAGTAATCTACATTTTTTCATAAACAACAGGTTTTAAATTTTTACAATCATATGATATACGCAAGCAGATTGCCTGTAGATTTATTTAACAAAAAAAATGACATTACTACCCTAAAACAAAATGCCCCGGCGGTTGCCGGGGCATTTGAATTCCTTATTTCTTAATGCGAATAACTTTCTAAATCAACTCATTTTATACTATTCGCTGCATTTAATACCACATCCAGGCCATTGATCTGCTGGGAGGCATTCAGAAGAAAAAGAACAGAATCTGCAACCTCTTCAGGCGTTAGGAGTGTTTTTAGTGGATGGTTTTCTATTATTTGGTCAATTACACGTTCATCTGTATCTCCCGTCAGGGTGGTACGCATAAAAGCCGGAGATACACTATTGGAAACAATATTATGGCGTGCATTCTCAACAGCCCATATTTTGGTTAATTGTTGCAGATAAGCCTTGTTGGCATTATACACTGCTGAACCTATTGGCGGGATATTAACAAGGCCGGAAGTGAGTATTGTAATGATCTTACCAAATTTCTTCTTCCTGAAATGACTGATGGCGGCCTGTGTGATTATTACAGTGGGCATTACATTTTCAGTGAAGCCTGTCAAAAAATCACCAGGAGGTATCTTATGAAAATGTGATTTGATCACCTCGCCGGTATAGGCATTGTTAATCAGTACATCAATATCTGAGGTTAGAATTTGCGCTTTCAGGGCATTGACATCATTTGCATTTTTAAAATCACACTTAATGGGCAATGCATTAGGAAATTCCTGTACCAGCTTTTCCGCAGCCTCAACAGAGGCATTAAAAGTAAAATAGACATTATGGCCCGCTTCAGCTATTTTACGCGTAATAGCTGCACCTAAACCCGAAGAACCACCAGTGATCAAGACATTCATAACATACCTATTTGAATTTCACCCTTACCCACTATTTTCCCCAATGTATTCCTGAACTTAAATTTAATAATTGCAACCTCAACTGCTTCAGATATCTCACCTACAATGGCCTCAAACTCTAAACGATCATTCATATAAACAGGATTGGGGAATTTAATTTCCTGGGCATGTATGATAACATCTTTAGAGGGCAGGCGTTCACCTACAAAATAAGAGAGAAAGCCATTCAGTATGTTGCCATGCATAACCATTCCTTTAAACCCCTTCTCTATTGCAAATTGCTCATCTGTATGCAAGGGATTCCTATCGCCGAATACATGAATAAATCCATTGTAAACATCCTCTGTAACAATGAAACTTTCATAAAAACTGTCTCCTACACTAAATATCATAGCTTGGTTTCGATGCTGTCCATCATTTCACCTACATTCTGCCAGCTTCTTATTTCATCCGACTTGAAGCGTATTTTAAATTTTTTCTCAATAGCTACAATCAGCTGTATGTGGTTTAAAGAATCCCAGTCTTCCACATCAGTTGCACTTGTCTTTTCGGTAAGCTGTATATCCTCATTATCAAGTACGTCTATAAAGACGTCATTAATACTTTTTAGCAATTCAATTCTTTCCATTGTTACTTTTATTTCTTGTTAATGTAGCAGGGCTTATGCTCATAAGTATTTACATTCAAAACGTAACCATCACCTTTCTCTTCAAAACCTAAATTCCTATAATGATCCTTCACCATCCCATTTTTAGAGGTGACAATATACTCACCGTGCAACCATGAAAATCCTTTTTCTGAGGCAAAGCTTGCAATAGTATTTAATACAAAATGCTCCATACCTCTTTTCAATACCCGGCAGCTCATCAGCCATGTATCTATAAATAACGTCTCTTCATTTTCCTTTTTAAGTATCACTACACATATCAGGCCATTGTCGCCAAACTTATCTTCAAGGGTAAAGGAGAATGTGTACACATCCCCTGATTCCGACAAAGCCTCAATATCTGGTTCTGTATAACGAACAGTGCGCAGGTTAAATTGGTTGGAACGCTGGGAAAGCTGTGCCACACGTGGCGTATTGAATTTATTAAATGGTTCTACCAGCGATACCATGTTGAGACTTTTCAAAAAATCATTCTCATTGGTAAAACTGTGCTGCACTTCCGCTCTTTGCGCTTCCAGCTGATATAGCTTTGTACGCTCTTTATCTTCATTCGAAAATGAAACTGTCTCAAATAAGTTCAGGGTATATAAATATTCCAGGTATTCTGCGGGATCATCGGGCAGTTCAGGGATAGTTAATTCAGGTATGTTCTCCCGCACTATATTCCTTTCAAAAGGATTATCATCAAGGAAAACCATTGAATCGAAGCCGATATTAAGGATGCGTTGCACCTGCCGTATGTTATCTACCTTATTTTCCCAGTTTGCTATAAAAACAGCAATATCATCCAGGTGCAACACCATATCCGGATGCTTTTCAAAAGGCTCTTTAGCAACCAACTCTGTATTTTTACTGCAGACTGCCAATATAATACCGCGGTTCTTTAGCTTTTTTATCCAGTACTGCAGTTCTGTAAATGCCTTGCCTATACCCAGGCTACCCAACTGTATATTTTCAATTCCGTCATCGCCTATTATTCCGCCCCACAAGGTATTATCAAGGTCAAGCACAAGGCACTTCTTAAACCTGCCGTATAGTGCACCCACAATATCAATGGTTTGCGCTGCAACAGCAGGTAGCACTTCTATACTCAAAACCATTTCAGTATTCACATAAACAGAGGGCTGAAAAAAGGCACCTTTGCCTACGCAGTTCTGCACAGTTGAAAGATCGCATATATGCAAACCAGGATTGCCTGTTGCATATACCATAAGGTTATAATTAAGTTTGCGCAGCTGAAAGAGAAAGGAAGATTCTATCTTATTGGCGTAGTTACCAAAAACAGAATCATTGATTTCAGCAAAATTGTAAAATATGATCTTTGCAGTTAGTTGTTCACTTATCCTGGCAATTAGCTTATCTATTTTGCTAAGTTGCTCATCAGCAAAACTGCTATAAGCTTCCGGCTTTAGTTTGCTGTACTTGCTTACAAGTTTATGCGCAGATTCAAATAAGATAATAACATCTGGAGCAAAGGCATATAATTCAGAAGATGGGTCAAATACCTGTAGCTCTATCTGGTCAAAATCAGCTTCCCATATTTGCAGATCAAATCCACAATCAAATCCTGTACCTCGCAGAGCAATGGAAAGGAACTGCGTGGCCGTGTCTCCCAGCAAAGCAACCTTAATGGTTTGAAGGTGTGAAAAATCCTTCTTCAGATTTCTTTTTAGTTCAAAAAAATCCTTCATCACAATTTATATACAACTTCTTTTAGGGGAATAAACAGACACCAGATTATTGTTTATGGGAATAAAAGCACGTTTCATAAACGTTTTTTATTGCTGTAATAATTGATGCAAATTTCAGGATAATGTCTTGCCTTAAACTCATCAATAATAATGTCGGGGTTGTAAATAATACTTTTCAACTCCGGTTTTCCTTTAGTGTCCCATACTATGTAGTTGATCACATTAATAAACTCCCGGTTCTGCCCTACACTGCCGGTGTTATAAAGATCGAACCCATTGATATGCCGGTAAAACTGTTGATGTGAATGTCCTACAATATAATGCCTGTCAATTTGAATATCTGTGTCTTTGAAAATATATTTATCACCAATGGTGTGCTGAATGGAGTATGGTGGCAATTGGTAGTCATCAATGTAATCTTCTATAGCCTGCAGCCGCGAAAATTCAGATACATTGAACTCAAAAAAAGCCCTTGCAACCTCTTTTGTGCCAGGATAATTACCACTTATAAAACTCTCTTCATGATTACCCTTTAATAATATCTTGTTGTCTTGCTGTGCCAACAGATCTACACATTCATTGCTCCATGGCCCATAATTGACTACATCACCATGAGATATTAAAACATCATAATTACCTTTTTCAGCCGCCAATACAAGCTCCAAAGCAGGTAAATTACCATGAACGTCACCTAGAATTAAATACCTCAATTTGTATTAGCTATTTGTTCCTTTCTGTAGTTGATAGTCTTCTGTAATCCTTCGGCAAAAGGTGTAGGCTTCATATATCCCTCTACTGCAATCAATTTAGCAATATCCACTACCGCGCGATTAGCAAAAATGTTAGTGTCCGTATTTACCACATCCAAGGCAGGACTTACTATACTATAAATTTCCTTTGCCATGTCCAGTAAGAAAATCTCTTTGCCCGATGCTATATTGATGATGCCGGTAGTGCTATTCTTTAATAGCATTCCAAAATATAAACACACATCTTTAACGTAGATAAAATCAGCACTCACCTTCGTTCCATTGGTGAGAGACAGAGGTTCCTGTTTAATAGCTTTATCTATCACATTACACAGCACTCCACCCCATTGCATGTCTTCTCCATATAGTGCAGATAACCTGGCATTACAGGTTGAAACCTCATGACTAAATGGATAGCTTTGCAGCAATATTTCCTGGTTCAGTTTAGAGGTACAATATAGTGCATGCGCCCCTAATGGATATGTTTGCGAATTTTCTGTAACAGGTATTGGCCATGGTTTATTAACCACAGCTATTGTAGAAGCATTGAGCACATAACGAACCGACTTATGCGCATCAACCCACTGACATAAATGGTATGTGCCCCAAAAGTTTGTATTGAATAATTGTTGTGCGTACTGCCTATCATCTATTTTACCTCCTGGTAGTACAGACGCGCAGTTTATTACTATCTCTGCATCAAAATCAATTTTATTCCAATCCTCTTTTATTCCTATGTCCACCTTATAGTCTATCCCCTCACCTTTCCGTGATACTGTCTTTACCAGGTAGCCCTCGTCCGTCAGGTACCTGCACAAGGATCTGCCCAGGAATCCATTTGCACCTAGCAGTAATACTTTCATTATGGAATAAAATTAAATTGCTCAGATGCCGGATGATCAAATACGCCATTTGTTTTAAATGTGCTTAGATCTTCGTTGGTGATCATTATGTCTGAAAAGACCCTCATCACGACCCCTTCTTTCAATACAGGCTGCATGATCTCCTTTTTATCAAAAATATACCCCAGTATAGCCTCAACTTCGTTAAAGCCATAAAAACAACGTAACGGAGTAGTACCGCTAAACCGGGAATTTATTTCAAAAATTACCGGTTGGCCGTTCTTAATGCGAAATTGAAAATTACAAGGACCCTCTATATTTAACGTTCCTGCTATCTGCCTTATCGTTTCGTCATATTTCGATGTTTCTTTATCACGATAAGTTCTGAATGTATTCCCATCACGCAGGTCACGCCTCAATGTAACAATAGCTTTACACTCGCCATTGTACACCACACAGCCCGATGTATATTCACCTTCATTATCACTTAATCTTTCCTGCACCACAAAATTGTTAGGCGTTGCTAAAAACGTCTCCAATCTTTCCTGGTCTTTGATCACTTCAAAGCCAATTGACCGGGCGCCATCTACCGGCTTAACAATAACGGGGAAACCTCTTTCGGCAATAATTTTTTGTACTCCTGTCCTATCGCTTGTTAGGGCAGAATGCGGATAAGGGAAATTATTTTTTCTAAGAAATTCAGCGGTCAGCCATTTATCATTGGCAATATCTACTATAGCTGAAGATGCAACAACAATATGGGTATTGTATTTCTTTTCCAGTTCTTCTTTATGCTTTGCAAAAATGGGGAGCTCTACATCTGTGCCTATAAAAACGATGGCTATGTTTTCTTCCTTAATAATTTTCTCAATCGCGGGCATATAATCGGGCGATAGCGCCAAAGGGATCAAGTAAGACTTATTCCCCAACCAGTGTCCGCTTGATGTAGGACTTGGATCGGCAGTGATAATATTGTCATTGCTATTAGTAAGCTTCAGGCAACGCAATATCCCCTGCCCTAGTAATGCACCGGCACCGGTAACTAAAATGTTCATGTTGATTGATTTTTTATCTGCCTCATTTCATCAGAAAATTTTGGCATAGTAGCATGCCCATCAGCTGAGATCCCCGATGCTTTGAATATATTACCGATGGTTAAGAAGAAAATTTTAATGTCTAAAAGAAATGAGATGTTGTCGATGTAATAAATATCCAGATCGAATTTCTCTTTCCATGAAATAGAATTTCTGCCATTTACTTGAGCCCATCCTGTGATGCCGGGTCTTACATCATGGCGTCGCTTCTGTTGCTCATTATAAAAGGGTAAATATTCTATCATTAATGGTCTGGGGCCTATAAGGCTCATGTCGCCCTTAAGCACATTTATCAATTGTGGCAGTTCGTCTATAGATGTCTTTCGCACAAAGTTCCCAATTGCGGTAAGCCTGTCTGCATCCGGCAAAAGCTCATCTTGCGCATCTTTCTTATCCGTCATCGTTTTAAACTTAATGACGCGAAATATTCTTTCTTTCCTCCCCGGCCTGGCATGCAAAAAGAAAGGCTTGCCATTGTTGGCTATTGCCAACAACAGGGTGGTAATAAGAATAATTGGCGATGCGATAGTTAGCACAATCAGCGCAACAAGCAAATCAATCACACGCTTAAAAAAACTACGATACATTTATTTCCTCTCTTATTTTGTCCTGCTATTGTATCAACTAACGTTCAACAACAATATTTTCCATCACCAACATATCCATCTGTGTACGCAAGAAACAATTCAGTGCTTCCTCTGGCGAGTTTACTATTGGTTCATTTTCGTTAAACGATGTGTTAAGCAGTATAGGCACGCCGGTTTTCTTACGGAAAGCCTCTATCAGGTTATAATAACGTGGCGACACTTCTTTATCTACAGATTGTAAACGCCCGGTTCCATCCACATGCGTCACTGCAGGTATCACGGCATGCTTCTCTTTCTTTATTGGGAACACCTTTTCCATAAACGGCACATCATCGGCCAGTTCAAAATACTCAGCTACATATTCTTTAAGTATAGAGGGTGCAAATGGCCTGAAGCTTTCGCGACGTTTGATCTTTGAATTCAATAGCTCCTTTGCATCTATCCTTCTTGGGTCGGCTAGTATAGACCTGCCTCCTAATGCACGTGGGCCAAACTCTGCCCTACCCTGGAACCAGCCAATAACACCACTATCAATAAGCCTTGCTGATACCTTTTCGTACAGGTCATCATCTGAATACCTGGTGTATGCTATATCCCTCGATTTAAGGTAAGCCTCTATCTCTTCATTGCTGTACTTGCTGCCTGTGTATGCCGACGCTATAGATGCAGCCCTTGGCTGATCCAGCAACTGATTATACACATACAAAGCACACCCCATAGATATACCTGCATCATGTCCCGCAGACGGAATATATAGGTTTTCAAAATCGCTGTTCTTCAAGATCTTTCCATTAGCAACAGAGTTCTGTGCCACACCACCCGCTATACATAAGTTCTTAAGACCGGTACGCTTTTGCAAATGGTTCACTATATGAAAAATGATCTCTTCTGTAAACCTTTGTACAGAAGCAGCCATGTCTTTATGAAACTGGGTCAATTCATCGCCTTTGCCTCGTGCTTTACCAAACTTTTCTTCCATATAGTCGGTAAACAAAGTGCCTACTACGGGTATATGATCTTCACCATAAGTAACTATAACATCCTTAGCAGACTTAAAATATTTGTGGTTCCATGTAAAAAGGCCATTATCTGTAAACTGTATTACATCGCGCAGCTTATCTACATATTTTGCTTCACCATAAGGAGCCAGTCCCATTACTTTATACTCATCACCATAATGAGGAAAACCTAGCCATTGGGTAAAGCTGGTATAGAAAGAGCCAACGGATACCGGAAAATCAACTGAATCAATTACAGTTATCTTATTCCCTTTACCAGTAGCTATCATGGTGGTAGTAAAATCTCCAGATCCATCAATAGACAAAAGTGCAGCTTCATCAAATGGACTTGCAAAAAACGCTGATGCCAGGTGGCTTCTATGGTGCTCTACCTGGTGTATTTTAGGTTTAATAGCAGCAGCAGGTACACCGGTAATTGCAGCAAACTCATCTTCTAGAGACGATACCTTTTTGGCATTTTGCAACCTGTTTCTAACTGTAGCGATACCCCCCATTGGGTTCTTCAGCAAAAATTTCACTTTTTTATCAAACTTCGCTTTAGGGTCTCTACCTATCGCTATATGGTCAACCTGGTCTATGGTCACACCAGCTTCGCGCAGGCAAAACAAAATAGCCTGCGCCGGAAAACCCGCCCAGTGTTTAACACGCGTAAATCTCTCTTCTTCAGTTGCTGCCAGCAATTTGCCATCTACTAATATAGCTGCGCTTGAATCAGCATGATATGCGTTAATACCGAGTATGATCATTTAAAATGTTTTATTTAGTCGTTCAATAGGAAAATATAAATAACAATGCAGTGTAAGAAAGTTAACGCTAAGCAGATCAGCCAGGTTTGTAATTTCCATAACTAGCCTCTACTCACCTTTATAAAAAAAGCCTGGAATACTTGAGCTTAGTGTCTTCAAAAGATACCGCTATTTTAGCCAGTTGGCTGGCTCCATTACTCCACCTTAAAAACGTTTCATTATCAGCCAATGCAAGTTTATCTATGGCTTTCGTTATGTCACTAATATCAGAAATATCTACGTTCAGGCCAGCCTCTTGCTCTTCCAAATTATTCCAGGGTGTAAAATAGCTGGTAATTACAGGCACCCCACAGGCAAGCGCCTCATAAATAGCATGTCCAAAATTCTCACTCTTGCTGGGCAATATAAAAGCATTGTATTGAGCCAGGGTGCTTACCAGGTTTTCTGGTTGCAGATCCCCCATATAATTCACAATAATATTGGTGGGTAGCTTTGCGATCTCTTTTTTACACTCTGCCCAATAGTCTGCGTCTTTAACAGGGCCATAAATATCATAAACTACTTTACTGGTCACATTTATGAGCGCTTCAATTACAAGCAAATGATTTTTCATGGGGCTGATGAGCGCAATACTTACCAGCTTTAATTCATTCACGTTTTTGTATGCTGGAGTCGATGCCTTAATTTGTTTAGGGAAATTATCGGCAACAGCTATTTCAACTTTTTCACCAAAAACTTTTTTTACATACCCTGCTTCCTTTTCATCGGTTACATGAAAAGTGACTTTGTTTTGTATCCTCAGAGCTTTAAAAACGGATAAGAAAACATTTTTCTTTAAACTTTTTACCGACAATGCTCCCGGATGCAACATTCCCCTCACAGACATTATCTTTTTCGCCTTGCTGTGTACTAATATTGGAGCTAAAGAAAATAAAAAAGAATAGATGCCGTTAGCAAAAATATAATCAGGTTTAATTTCTTGTACTATCTCTTTTATAGTGGCAAACTTCTTTTTCTTTTGCGAGATATAATATACTCGCGCAACACCATTTTCAAAATCTGTCCATGTATCTGAAATTATTCCCGGCAAAGAGCCACTCTCACCAGCATCTGAATTAGAACACACTATATACAATTCGTATGAATCGCATAGTTGCCGGGCCATATTCGCAATCGATTGTACCGGTCCCCCAGCTTTAAAAGCAGGTAAAAAATACTCATAAGAAATCAAAATTCTCTTCATTTATCTATAGCAACGTTCTATGCACTACTTATTAAGCAGGTAATACTGTGCAACCAGGGCTATCGCAAAATTCCTGAACATGTTGATGAGGATGAAGTCAAATTCATCAATAAAGGCAAGTGCTGCAAGCAAACTGAACGTTATAATGAGCCCACCAAATCCTATTTTACTAAATGAAAAAGCTACATTTTGCAATATTCCTATCAGTAAAAAGGCGGGAATTATAAACCATGTGCTATAAATCATAGAAATATAGCCTATCGTTGAAGGGGAAATAGATGTATTGGCGTTCGCCCCCATGAAATAAAAGTAAAAAAGTGATCCATCTTGCCGCTGAGGCTTACCACTCCATAAAAAACGCGGTATAAGAAAATAGACAGGGGACAATAATATCTTCTCGGTTGTTTGCGTCTGGGCAGCATATTCAGCTGCAGCAGGATTATCTAAATTCTTAAACGCCAAAGCATTGTAAATACTCAAGTTAGCCCGTGCTAAAGTGGATTGTAGTGTTGACATGTTCCCATATCCAACATCTGCAGTCACATCCACGTTTTTATTACTTTCCAGTGTGAAACCCACTAAGCTATCTACACCTTCAATATTGGCCGATGTATCTGATATGTTTTTTCTGAAATTCTCAACAATGTTAAATGCAACAACCGTTAAGAAAGCGCCACATACTAGAAAAATGGCTGCTGATCTATAATTCAATGTTTTGTGTACCACTATATACCCGAACATAATAATTACCACCGGATATATCAACCCTGATTTGAATCCAGATAATATACCGAAAAATATCTCCAGTCCACAAGCTATCAGCATCATTGTTATAGGCGATGTCTTATTGAAATACCTGATACTATACACCAATAATCCTATAGAACCACCCGAAACAAAAATAGCCATCAAGCCTAAAATGTTATCATATACCCCCCCTCCATTACCTTTAGCTGCACCGGCAAAACCAAATACACCATTGGCAATTAAGAATACCCGCGAAAAAATACTGATTCCATAGATAGCATTTACGACAGGCATATTAAAGTTGAGATCCTTTTTAATATATTTCAATAACTTTTGAGTCATTAAGGAACGAAAAAGCATATTTGATATCTTAGTTTGGTGAAATCCCAACCATAATGCAATAAGTGCTACATTGGCCCAAAACATGCCTTCATTAATATATTTAATGTAATCACTGCCCATCAGGTTTTCTGAAAACTCTCGCTGGTACGGATTAGCCCCAAGGTATATGTCGTAATTAGAAACTGAAAAGCCCAGTATAAAAATAACTACCGAACAAATAACCGTAGGATGAAACAGAATATATTTCCCCTTCATGCAATATATTTCCAGGGAGGCTAAAAAGGCGATAGAAATTGAATATAAACAGCCTATTGTATTTTCAGATAGCATGTTTTCAACCTGTGAATACCTTAGCACAAAAACTATAAACCCGTACAGCAAGAATCGCTCATAGTATCTATTGTTTATTGAAGCAGCCAATTTCTTATTAACATTCTGAATACTATTAGCCTGTAAGTTTTGCATACGCTTAAATTGAAAAAAATAATTTATTTTTTTGCCACGACCTTTATAACCGGTGATAATACCAATAGTATCATCCAGATGCTATAAAGGATAACAGACTTTTTCAATATGCCTTTCCCTGCAAGCATATACTCCCCGTAACTATTATGTTTAAGAATAAGTGCCAGGTTAACCGAAAGACATAGATATGCTTGCGTATAAAATATTGCCATTTCTTTGGCAAAGATAAATGGGTTGTTTTTAAATTCGCGTTTACGGTGATACTTATGCATCGAATACATATACAAGTAAGTATCAATAAGCTTATCTGCAAACAGCCTCGGCTGTATATCTTTATCTGGTCCAACCATTAATACATCCCGAATATAAAACACATCATGTGTGTGCAGCACTTCTAACCAAAAATCCACATCAGCAAAAAACTTGAATTCTTTACGGAAATATCCGTATTCCTTCAATAACGATTTGCGTACCATTGCCTCACCCCATACTGGTGAATCAAACCGCCATCTCCTAAAAAAAACCTTCCTCAACAAGTATTCTTTCCTAATCAATCCAGGCTCAAATTCCTGATGCGAATGTTTGATCTTATCTTCAGCATCTGCAATGCCTATTGCGTTAAATACAAAGCCAATGTTAGGAGACGAGTTCATGCCATCATACCAGCGTTGAACAAGGTCTGGGGCAAAGCGGTCACCATCATGCAATATTCCAATGTACTCATATTGCGCCATCTCAAAACCATGATTCAGGTTGCCCGGCATCCCTTTATTAATCGTGTTTCTTATATACTTGATCCTGCTATCTTGTAAAACAAAGGCGTTACATATCTGCTCTGTATTGTCAGTGGAACAATCATCGCAGATGATTAATTCAAAATCCTTTAATGTTTGATTGAGAATATCATTTATGCTTAAGCTTAATCGCTCAGCGCGATTATATGTAACCAGGATAAGGCTTACCATATTTGTATGTTTTTTACCTATAAAGCTGTAACGCGCTCTGTATAGGTGCAAACTGCACTTCCCAGTTATATTTTTTTAAGTGAGCATCTCTTCCGTTCATCCCCATTCTTATTCTAAGATTAGCTTCATTTCCTAGCTCCAACCATAATCTTTTTATGCTTGCGGCGATATCTGCATTCACATCAACTACCTTAAAGCATTCTACTTCATTATGTATCATATCCAGCCGTTTATCATTATAGCTAAGTATAGGTATAGAAGCTGCCATGTACTGAAAGAGCCTGTTATTAGACAATGAAGAATTAAGATCATAAGCAACCGCATCGCTAATAGAAGATGGTCTTATATGTATCAAATGGCCAGCATCAGAACCCAGCAATACTTTCTTCCACATCAATTCGTCCGGGTTCTCTATAAGAAAAACACGTCGCTCCAGTTTATTTTCAGCAATCAGATCGTTCAATACTATTTTAAAAGCTGCAGTTGGCCTCCCCATTAATAAGAAAATATAGTTATCGGGCAACTCTTTCAAAGCAACCAGTGTCTCTTCAATACCACCATACCTACCTACTGCACCTGCCCTGGTCATTATAAGGTATGGCTGTGCTGTTTTTATTGCACCTAAATCACTTACCTTATTTTGCAGCCATCTTATATCATCGGGGGTTCTTTCTCCCAAATAATTAACAGGTGGGCAATTGTGGCACACAAGCGGAAGTGTTTCTAAATGAGCGTCTTGCTTTGTTATCTCCGCCTTAAATATGTCGCTGCACCAAACCAATTCTGCTTTGTGCAAATTCTTAAGTCCGGCTGTTATAAACAGCTTGTCTATTTTACCGGCGAATGCTAAAGAAGGTATATCATAAATGCAGGCAATGAATTTATACTTCTTAAAGAACGAGATCATGGCAACCTGTGAGTGCATAAATGCAACACTAATGGCTGGATCGTATTTTTTTAAAATTTTCCTTAATGTCCAAAAAGCGCTTACCCATATCAAAATCCTTTGCAACATATGTATTCGCTTAAAGGAAAGAAATTGCCTTCCTGTATAAGCAACAACGCTATCGTAACTATCAAACTTAAATTCTCTGCTAAAAACCACCACCTTATAACCACATTCCACAAGGTTTTGTATTGTACTTACCGTTGGGGGATCAGTGGATGAATAGCAGGGAAGCACTAAAGCATATTTTCTATCTAAATTCATCATTTCATCACTTAACATGTTGTCAACATACCCTAAGGTATTAGATAGCAGCTACAATATTCTCTAACGTTTTTTTATAATTCCATTGATCCAAAATTGCTAAATTAGTCTGGGCCAATAGAGCTTTATCCATCACTAACGACAATTTCATCTTTTCAACCAACCCTTCAACATCGCCTGCCTTAAAAACATAACCATTCTTCCCCTCTAATATTAGGTCAAATGAAGCCCCAACCTTATCAGATGTTATAACAGGCAGCCCAGATGCTATTGCTTCTTGCACAGATACACCCCAAGGTTCGTCATGCGAGTCGTGAACAAAAACATCTGAAATACTATAGTAAATAGGTAAGTCAGTAAATTTAATATACCCCGCAAATGATGCATTATTTATTTTCAGACTACCTGCCATGTCAATTAACTTTTGATGTAGCGGCCCATCTCCAATAAGTAGTAGATGTAAAGTCTCATCGTGCAGTTTTTCAAATGCCTGTAGTGTATCAAATGGTGCCTCTCTTTCATTATGTTTAGATATACAAAGCACAACTTTTGATACAGGCGAAATACCTAATGCTTCCCGAAGCTCCTTTTTTTGTTCAGACGGTACCGTCAGACTGGTAGAAAAAAAGTCGTTGTCTGAAATGTACCCGTAGTTAGATATTTTTTCATCTTTTATTCCATACTTCAAAAGATGATTTTTAGATAGAGTACCTACTACAAAAAAATGATCAATAAATATCTTTAAAAAGAAATAAACTAGTTGCTTGTATATTCTTTTAGCACTGCTTTTGTTATTATACAAAACCGAATCAACCCTTATCGCATTTTTAAGGGCAAAAAATCTGCCTAAAACTATCGATAAAATGTAATATTTATTGGCATAACCATTTGTAATTATAAGATCATATTTGGCGACTTTAAACTTCCTGTATAGCCATTTGAAAGCTCCTTGTTCCGGGATAACATCAAATTTATAATCTTCCAGATTTTTATCGCCCCATTTTACAGTCTGCTTTATCTCAGGATCATATATATTGGTTACTCTTTTTCTATCTGTATATATTACCTCGATAAATTCATGCCCCAATTTAAAAATTGGAACATCAAATTGTGTAGGGTGAGTAATTACTATTCCTATTTTCATTTGTTTATAGATATTTATCGAAAATACTTCCCATACTTTTACACCGCTCGTCATATGAGTAACCACTTCTGTTACTTCTATTCAAAGCATTTTTTTTTATTTCAAGCACAAGCTGATCATTCTTTTTTAGAAATTCCATTTTTTCATCTAACTCTTCTGGAGACCCAAAGTATACAGCCTCTACATCGGGTGTGAAAAATGAAGCTTGCTCTTCGGTAAATTGGCTGATTAATAACCCTCCATAGCCCGGCACTTCAAACGTGCGCATATTATGCGATGCTTCTATGAGATTTTGCTGACGCAGTAGATTTATAACGCCTGCGTAAGACTTTATTTTTTGATAAAGCTCACTCCCATAAAGCTTTCTATTTTTAAAATTTTGCTGTATAAATTCTTTTGATGTCGTTTTTGTTCTCCACTCCGGATCCCCAAAAATTTCAAGATCATCTCTTTTTACCTCATTTAAAAAAGAAGAACGTCCTTCATCCCAGGCTCCAAAAAACAAAAAGGAGTTTATACATACATCCTCATATTGGGTCTCGTACTTATCTATAGTATTAGAATCATATCCAAAGGGGATACAATAAGAATCAACACCGTACTTCTCTTTCACACTTACCGATATATTTTTTGAGTAACTGAAAAATATATTGTAATACTTCACACTACTTTCTATAAATTTATTACCACTGCCCCTTGAATAAAACTCATACGGATGGTCAGGATTATAATTTACAATAAGCTTTGTATATTTTTTTATCTCTTCAACTGTTTCAGGGAAAAGCGACATCCCTTTGCATATAAATATTATATCATTTTTTTTTCTTTTTGCAAAGCTGAATTACTTTATCATTCAACTCCTTCAGCAAAAACCTGGAGTTAACTCTATTGATGATCTTTGAAATAACATCTTTATAATCTAATTCTATATTAAACACCTCTACATCAAACCCGAGCTTTAGAAATCCACTTACAAAATAGTTTTCAAGTGACCCTGTTTTAAAAGTGCCTAACATAAGCATTTTATAACCTGCCTGCATTTAAAAAAAATTACTGCTTTTTGTCATTCCTAAAATATGGATGTAGTAAGTAATCGTCAGCCCCACTGATTCTAAACGTTTACTCTTTTATGAAGTTTATTTTCCGACCATTAAGTAAAAAATAAGGGGGTGCAAATCCTGGCATCAGGGTTGCCCTTAAATGCCGCTCTATCTTTTCTTTATCCCAGCCAAGGTCTATTTGTTTCATGCCTTCAATATCTTTTCTGTAGATAGTTTGCGTGCCTCTTATTGGCTCCAGATCAGTTTGTGGCGTTAATGAATAATTGCCATTTAAGATCGGTCCTACTTTTGCATTAAAAAGCTCCTTAGCATGTGTATACGCAATATCAACAAGCTCATCAACAAAGCAATTTTCAGGGATCGCAAACCTATCCTCAAAAATAATATTACCTGTATCTATCCCGGTATCCATTTTGTGCAGCGTACATCCAAATTCTGTACGTCCATCTATAATAGCCATCGAGAACTGGTTGCATCCCCTGTATTCTGGCAATGGGGCAATATGCAAGTTTATAGCTAGTTCTTTAGCGCAGACTAAATGTTTGGCCTTTAATATTTCGTGATATTGTACTGATATAATGTAGTCGAACGGCGGTAGATCAAGTATGCTATCTATGTTGTTATAAACAGTAATATTATTGTCAACTGCACAATCAATTAATTTATTGTTAGCTGTTGCATTTCTGTCCAGACTGGTAAATAAAGCAGCTACAATACACCCTGTAGCCTCTTGCATTGCCAGCAGTGTTTTTAAACACTCCAGACCAATAGACTTAGCACCTAAAAAAGCTATTCGTTTCAACATTCCAATATTACCTTTTTACAATAGCAGCATTGTATATCTTATCAATGATCTCTACTGTTTTAAGCCCTTCAAAAGCGTTGGCAGATATGCTGGCATTGTTCGTCATCACATCCACCAGGTTCTCATAAACCTTATCATGGTTGCTCATTGAGCCTTGGTAATCCCCGTAATTATTTGCAGTGTTGCCTGTAGGCAGATTTTCTATTTGATAGTCTTCAATATTCTGGTATTCCAATTCATTCAAATACTGTCCTCCTATCTTCACTGTACCTTTCTCACCAAATATGGTCAGCGATCCCTCCATATTTTTTTTATGGCTGTTCACGGTAAAGTTAATAGTACCTATTACGCCATTATAAAACTCAAGTATCGCAACGCCGGTATCTTCAAACTCAATGGTGTCTTTATGAGCAAAATTGGCCGTAAAAGCTTGTACATTTTTCACATCACCTATCATCCAATACAGCAGATCTATAAAGTGACTATATTGAGTGTACAGCGTACCTCCATCCAGTTCTTTTGTCCCTTTCCAGGTATTGGCATAGTAATGCTCATTGCGGTTCCAAAAACAGCTAAGCTGTATGCTGTATATTTTCCCAAGCCGTCCTTCCTCAATTGCTTGCTTTACTGCCGCTACTGGTGGATTAAAACGGTTCTGTTTGATAACAAACAAACGCTTGTTATAGTGCTCAGCCACTTTTATCATCTCGCCACAATCATTCACACTTATAGCCATAGGCTTTTCGCACAACACGTGGTAGCCACTCCTTAATGCTTGTATGGAATGCTGTGCATGCAAACCATTAGGTGTGCAAACAGATACAATATCAACAGTTTTTTCTGCTTCCAGCAGATCTGTCAAGTCATAGTAAGCAACAGCGTTATACTTTGCAGCCAATGCGTCTGCCTTTTCTTTAACCACATCGCACACTGCCACAAGCAACCCATTATTGGCAATATGCTGTGCATGCCTCTGGGCTATGCTACCACATCCTATTATTGCAAATCGCAGCATTTATGCTTATTGTAAATGTTATCAATACTATACACCATCTTGCGTCCTCATCTTCAATAGCTTTACCGGACTTCCCGCATATATGCCATTTTCCTTCAGTGTTCCTTTCACTATACTATTGGCGCCTACCACTACTCCATCTTCAATTATAGTACCTGGCATAATTATACAATTCCTTCCTATCCACACATCGTTACCAATTATTATCGTTGCTATACTATCTGCCGCTTCCCGCATGGGTTTCGAAAGATCTTTATAAGAATGCGTACTGTCTCTTATTGATGAGTATTCACCTACCTGTACTGAATTACCAATGGCTATTTTGCAACTGCACGATACAAGCACACCGTAAGACAGAAGGACTTTATTGCCAAACGTTATTTGCGCATCATGTCTTATCAGTTCAATAACTACCTGGTCATACAAATCACAATTATCTCCAATTTTAATATTTATTGGTAACCCTTTTACAATAACTCGTTTACCAACATTAATATTCCATTTTTTCAAAAGGAACAAGAATCTGATCCTACGCCCTAAAATCAAAACAGAGCCAATTAGATTCATAACGTAAAAAATCACCTTTCTGCATATATCTACAGATGAATTTTCGTTACTAAACTTTTTATACCTGGCAAGTAGATTCATGGCTGTCCTATATTGATTCGATCAGGTTTATTATTCAAAAGTACCTTTTAAAGGATGTTCACCTGTGTATATCCGCGAAACATTACGAATGGGTTTCTTAAATAACGAGTTTATATAGGCTAAAGGAACAGGATATGTTATTAGTAAATTAATGGAAGTCTTGATTTTAAACTTCAGTATTTGTCTTATTGCAAAACGAAAGTAATTGCCATATACATTAATATAGGCTTGTTTCTTCTCCTCTTCTGTTAGCAGATTGCCAGAGTTTTGTAACGCGGGCAATAATATCTGTAAACTATCCATTAAGAAAAGGTAATTGCTTTTAAGGAGCTTTTCTGACGCCTGTCCACTGCATCGGCGCCACCAGCTGAAACCATCTTGTATCAGCAGGGACGGGTATTTTGCCGCTATCTTATATTGTATATAAACATCCCCCATCTTGATCTTGATATTATCAAAAGCATTCACCGCTATCAATGCTTCTTTTTTGAATAAAATTTTAGTAAAGTTGATTGCTATCACTCCGCTGTCTAAATATTCAAACCTATAAACCTGGCGCGGGTATATCTTTAACGGGTATATTATACGTTCATCCCACGGGCGGGCCAGTATCATACCACAATCAGGATATTCTACAGCAAATTTGGTTAATGTACGCAAGCAATAATCATATATTATATCGTCACCATCTACAAATATTACATATTCCCCTTTTGCATTATCAATGGCCTTATTCCTATTTTGATATTCACCTAAATTTTTGTCGTTACGGGTTGCTCTTATCCGGTTGTCACTAAAAGAGTTGATAATATCCCAGGTATTGTCTGTTGAATTATCATCGCATATTACCAACTCAAAGTTAGCATCAGTTTGTGCCAGCACACTCCCAATTGCTTCAGCAACAAACGCTGAAGAATTATAAGTAACCATTAAAACAGAAATAAAGGGCACTGTTGAAAACTCCATTATTCTCCAAACGCCTTTAAAACACCATTAATATAAAGCTCACTATTATAATTAGTGTTTGCATATATTTTTGCATCCACAATTATATCAGCTCGCAAATTCTTATTATCTAATAGCATTGTCACTTTATCCGCTAAATCAGTTGCATCATTTTTCTTAAACAGTAATCCATTCTTACCATCATCAATTATATTTACCAGTTGTCCCGCAGTATTTGCTATAACCGGCACCCCCAATTTCATGTATTCTATAGTCACTCTGCCTAATGCTTCAAATTCAGAACACATCAAACCAATTGGGTTAGGCAATAAATTCAGATAGGGCTTTTCTTTAAAACCATGAAAGAAAACGTCTTTGATGCTATTGTCTTTGATATACAATTGTATTTCATCAAAATAGTTTACTTCTGATACAGATCCTAAGATGTGCAATTTAGAATGTACACTTTTATCTAAAAGTCTTTTATGCGCCTTTATTGCAATCAACTGCCCCTTACCTTTTTGGATCTGACCTATCAAATAAAGATTCAGCTCATTATCTTCATTTTGTGCATGTTCATCACACGACGAGGGAGGCATTGGTATATCGTAATTGACGATATCCATTTTATCAACAGAAATGTATTTCGAGAATTTTTCTTTTACAAGTATTGAGTTTACGAGTATCCTTTGCGACGTAAAGGAAGCCAATTTCATTGAAGCACGAATACCATAATCAAATAACAAACCATGGTCTTCCTCACCCAGTTCGTGAATAAACCATACATGCTTTTTGCCAGATATTTTTGAAGCAATCGCTGCAAACGGCATTGCAATTGTATTTGTAAACACCATGTCAGGTTTCACCTTCAAAATAACTTTCAAGAATCTAACAATAGCATAAATCTGGCTTCTAAATTTCTTCAGCTTATCTGTCGTGGTATATTTTTCGTTCTTAAAATTCAACCACCATGGATAACCAAAGATTAGAATTTGCACATTTAAACTATGAAACATATCATAGTTCTCACCTTTCGATGGTAGTGTTACATATACCTCATACCCCTTTTTCACCAGGCCACCGGCAAGCTCCGCTAAGCATCTTTCAGCCCCACCAATCTTCTGACTATGACTAACAAGCAAAACCTTCTTCATCTAAATACCTGTTTGATCCTTGTCCCAATCCTTAAGCTCTTCCGTATTTTCGCTTCTGTTGCTGACATGCAGAAACGCTCCCTAATAATCAGACTACACCGCAGTGCCAAAAACCATCTTTGTATTTTATTAAGGTTTTTAAAAACAATTGAGCCTGAAGAAATGAGACTAAATACTCCTACTCTTAAACTATTGTACGGATTAGCTAACATGCGCCCCTTCAACCCATAATATTTTGCCAACTTATTTTGATCTTGCGATATACCATGTTCGGAGTAATAAAATGCTACATGATCCAGCGTTTTAATCTTACCCAAATAAGCTATCTGGCTGCTGAATAATAGATCTGCTCCAAAGGTATCCGGGTAAACAATAGTAGCAGGTATTTTGTCCAATCTCATCAAACCATATAGAATAACATTACTGTTTACTTTCTTATAGTAATCTGTGATCCTTTCGGCTGGCAGCGTTTGCTCAAAATTAAGTACATCATTAGCCCGTTGTACCACTCCATCTTTCATAAATTGGGTTGTACCGCAACATGCTACATGATCTGGATTAGCCTCCAGGAATTGCACACATTCTTCAATAAAGTTGTCGCCCAGCCAATCATCGTCGCACAACCACATAAAATATTTACTGTCAGCCATTTTCATGCTTTCAATAAAATTCTTGGTCATCCCTATGCCATCCCAGCGCACATACTTTATTCTTGCATCACTTGCAGTATATTCTTTTGCTAATAAAGCAGTCTCTTCAGTTGAATTATCGTCTGAAATCAATAGTTCCCAATCAATAAACGTTTGGTCAACTACCGATTTTATTGCCCGCTTTAATAGATGGGGTCTGTTATGTGTAACAAGCCCTATGGTTACAGATGCCATTTCGAAAACTAGCTATCCTCTACTTTAAATGTTTTAAAAAATACAACACGCGATTGACAATCGGGTTCCGCACAAAGCGAAGCCAGCGATAGGCATATATGAGTCTTATCGGCTTCTTTTTATATTCTGTTGGGTAGGGTATGTTGTTATAGTTCAATGCAGACAAATAATTTTCATTAGCTGTATTATAAAACTGCGAACCATTGTGTTTATACACTTTATGCCTGGTACCCAGTAACATCTTATACATCTCGTGCAATCTTGTTTGCCAGGATTCATTCATGTAAAATGTTTTAAAATATTCCTGTTGTTGACCTTTTAGTTTTTCTCGGTGGGTTGTGTCGCTGATCATCAGTTCAAGTTCAGCCTCCCATTTGTCTTGGGTAGGGTATTTAAATCCCGGGGTATGATCATCAAAGAAAGCAACAACGGGCAATGGGTCATACATTAGCTGTACAGGCTTACCTTTTTTACCCGCCTGCAGTAATGCTGTAAATGAGGGTACAGGGTAACCTTCTAAATAAATATCGCAAGCAGTTTCATATCGGTACAGATCATTTATTTCACCAAGATAAACGATCTGTTTATGTGCATATTCAGTTGCCAATGCGGAATCAGCACTTACACCTGCTATGTATAAAACTGCATTTTTGTGTTTATCAAGCACCTCAATTACGTGCTTAAAAAAATTGTATTGCGGTGTAGGTACAAACTTATATTCAGTACCGGTAGATAACAGAAGTATAGTATTCTCGTCAACGCTCAACTCTTTTCTTACCTGTACATATTCCGTTTCAACAGTATCGTCTGGTACCGGGATAGGGAGAAAGAATTGATTGGTCAATTTTCGCCTCACTTCATCTATCTTAATATTTACTGCCCTTATTTGCAACACCAGGTCAGAGACCGATGCCCCGATCCAAAAAATATGGTCTGCATGATTCAGAAAAGCTACTGGCGGTAAATTCGTCGATGATAATGCCATTACAGCAATTACGTCGTCGGGATGTGTATGCAAAATAATACAGTCGTACCCATTTGCTATTTTTCTTAACTCTGTTGCCTTATCAAGTATGTTTGCCTTTTCTTCAAGGGATATGAAGTAACTCATATCTAACCCACAAGATTTAATATTTTTTTCAGGTAGTTCTTTTATTGTCTGCCTGGTCACTAAAATCCTGCTGTTATTGGAAATGTCATTTTTCACCCAATTGAGCAATAATTTTGTATGGCCGCCTGAATTGTACAGTTCTGTAGCTATATGCAGCACATTAAGTTTACCGCCTGTATTTCCAGATTTTGCCTTGTAACCAATCTCTTCTACATGTTGCCCAATGTCATTCAGGATGCCTTCTAACTGCCAGTTTGCGTAATAACCTGTACAATTTTGCCACGCAAAATTTGCTAAAGTGCCGGCATAATTTGCTGCAGCCTCATACTCTTTATCCTTTACCATTTTAGCAGCTATGGATAAAGAGACATCGAGGTATTTTTTATTACCTGCTACCCTATTATGATACTTAAGCTTACTCAAAAGGTTATACTGCGCTGTTAAAATAATTCTTTATGCTATAGCAAACATCCGCGATCTCATCCCTGCTGATACCGGGCCACATGGGCAGACTTAAACAGCCATCAGCTATTGTTTCCGCGATAGGAAAATCACCTTTCTTAAGGCCAAGATGACTATAAGCCTGCTGCATATGGGGTGGAATGGGATAATGTATCAGCGTGCCGATTCCATTTTCATTTAAATAGCCCTGCAATGCATTTCTATGTTGCGTACGCACTACATATAGATGGTAAACGTGCGTCGCATCTTTATGTGTTACCGGACGTATAATATCGCCAATGTTTGCCAAACCTTCGTTATACCATGCTGCAACTTCCTTGCGTTGTGCTGTCCATTCATCCAGGTACTTTAATTTCAAAGAAAGAACAGCAGCCTGGCACTCATCTAACCGCATATTGAAGCCGATACACTCGTTATAGTATTTTTTCTCCGAACCATAGTTGCGCAATACCGCAGCTTTCTGCGCCAGTGTAGCATCGTTAGTAGTTACAGCGCCTGCATCGCCAAGTGCACCCAGGTTCTTACCGGGATAAAAGCTGGTGCCATTCATGTGCCCCCAACTACCTGTCATCTTACCATTAAATGTTGCACCCTGCGATTGTGCATTGTCTTCTATTACATATAAGTCATGACGTTTAGCTATCTGCATTATCTCGGCCATTTCGCAAGACTGTCCATAAAGGTGCACGGGCATGATTGCTTTGGTACGCGATGTAATTGCAGCTTCTATATTGGCAGGCGCAATGTTGTATGTATTTATATCAGGCTCAACAAATACCGGTGTTGCTCCGACATACGATACAGCCAATACTGTAGCTATATAAGTATTTGAAGGTACTATCACCTCATCACCAGGTCCTATAGTTAGGGCCTTTAATGCAATATGTAAAGCATCGAGCCCATTACTTACACCAACGCAATGCGACACCCTATTGAACGCAGCATATGATTGCTCAAATTTTTTAACTCTATCCCCGAGCACGTACCAATTGCTATCATAGAAATCGGCAAATGTTTGTATCATTTCTTCTCTAATGGGTTGATGCATTGGAGAAAAGCTAAGAAATGGAATTTTCATAGGTTTCTATTTTCTTAAGAAGGTATTTATTTTGATTCTATTGCCGCAATAATTTGCTTCACTGAATTGAGTGACTCAATCTCTTCTTTAGAAAAAGATATCTTATAAAAATCCTCTAATTCCACCACAAGGTTTAATTGATTTATTGAATCCCATTGTTCAAGATCTTCACGAACCGAGTCTATGGTAATAATCACATCAGCATCAAATGCTTTATTAAACAAACTGTTTAAATCTTCAATCTTTATTTGCATACTCAATCGATTTTAAAAAGATCTGTGCAGGTTGGTTTTTACTGCTCTGCACAAATCGTATCTCTGTTATTTCAATTCCTTCTTCCTGCAATTGACGAATTACGTTGTTGTAAAAATCATACTCGATCTTCTTACCTAATGCCCTGCAGCTCATCAGGTAGTTTTCGATAATGGCTGAGCTATTATCAATGGCAATCATTAAAATACCAACAGTACCATAATCGCCATACTTGTCAGTTACTTTCAGCGAATATACCCGGCCTGTATTTATGAAATCATGCAGCTCATCTACCGAATAATCCTTTTTATTAAAATTGAACTGGTTCGTCTTAGCTGTCATCTGAGAAAGACGAAGGAAATCCGCAGTATCATTTAGCTTGATGTCCAGATTGATGTTCAGTTTTTCAATAAACTCATCCAGGCTTCCGTGCGTTGTTTCTTCCTCCTTCCTCAGCTGTTCTATCTCATACTGTTTTGTCTTCTCAATATCTGCTTTCAATATCTGCTTCCTGCGGAATACAAATCTGTCTATGGTCTTTAAAAGATCTTTATATTCAGGTGTAATGTGAATACACGTTACACCACTGAGGAGTTCTTTAATAGAATTAAGCTCGAATGGATTATCATCTAAAAAGATAAATGAATCCACACCTATGTTCAATTCTTTCGCAGTATTGGTAATGTTTGTGATCTTATCTTCCCAGTTCACTTTCTTTACTATAAAGTCTTGC